>Ga0209036_1001037_pt1 | contig 11931 bp, 10 predicted proteins | sample MarorgKNORR_S2LV_3_FD_188222 | JGI IMG/M metagenome (GOLD analysis project Ga0209036, IMG submission 188222) | Marine microbial communities from the Southern Atlantic Ocean, analyzing organic carbon cycling - DCM_A/KNORR_S2/LV (SPAdes) (version 2) | ecosystem: Environmental > Aquatic > Marine >... | reverse complement strand
CTACGACAGAGGAAACTGTCGAAAAAAACTCTAAAGAATAATATTAAATTTCAGTTAAATTAATCTATATTCCTTGAATATGAACTCTAATCATGTCCGTAATGCATTCATTGATTATTTTAAGAACAATGATCATAAGCACGTAAAATCAGGTTCTTTAGTCCCAGAAAATGACCCCTCATTAATGTTTGCGAATTCTGGAATGGTACAATTTAAAAATGTTTTCACTGGAATGGAGGAAAAAGATTTCAAAAGAGCTACTACTTCACAAAAATGTGTTAGAGCAGGTGGTAAACATAACGATCTTGAAAACGTTGGATTTACAACAAGGCACCACACTTTTTTTGAGATGTTGGGAAATTTCTCTTTTGGCGACTATTTTAAAGAAGAAGCTATTTTATATGCATGGAATTTAATCACGAAAGAATTCAAAATTAATGAAAATAAATTATTGGTTACTATATATCATGATGATGAAGTCGCAGAAAAATTTTGGAAAAAGATTGGTAATTTACCTGACAATAGAATAATCAAAATTTCAAGTTCTGATAATTTTTGGTCAATGGGAGATACGGGACCTTGTGGACCATGTTCAGAAATATTTTATGATCATGGTGATAAGTATTTTGGTGGCCCTCCTGGTTCAGTAGATGAGGATGGAGATCGTTTTATAGAAATATGGAATTTAGTTTTTATGCAATATGAGCAGGTTGACAAAAAAACTAGATTAGATTTACCTAAACCATGTGTGGACACCGGGATGGGATTAGAGAGAATTACTGCTTTATTGAATGGCAGTAATGATAATTATACGTCAGATCTATTTACAAATATTATTGATATTACTCAGGAATGTATCCAAAAAAAAATAACTGAAGAGAATAAATCTAGTTTTAGAGTTATAGCAGATCATTTAAGGGCATCATCTTTCTTAATAGCCGATGGGGTTTTACCTTCAAACGAAGGTAGAGGATATGTTTTAAGAAGAATATTAAGAAGGGGCATAAGACATGCTTACTCATTAGGCTCTAAGGATGCTTTATTTCATGAAATTTTTAAAGAATTGAAAAATTTAATGGGAGATTTTTACCAAGAACTCAATACAGGTGCTGATGCTATTAAGGAAACTCTTTACTCTGAGGAAATAAAATTTAGAGAAACTTTAAGTAAGGGTTTGGAGATACTTGGACAAGAATTACCTAAAATTAAAAATAATAAACTTGATGGCAAAATTGCATTTAAGTTATACGACACCTTTGGGTTTCCTCTAGATTTAACACAAGATTATTTAAGATCAAAAAATATTAGTGTAGATGTTGAATCATTTGATGCCGCAATGAAACTTCAAAAAGAGGAAGCTAGATCCTCATGGAAGGGTAGTGGAGATGGAGATACCCAAAAACTATGGTTTGATTTAGCTAAAAAAATAAAACCAACAACTTTTGATGGATATAAAGAGACAGCTATAATAGCAAATATATCAGCATTAGTTTTAAACTCTGAGCAAGTTCAAAATTTAAGTGATAACAATGAACAATCTGCAATTATTACTGATAAATCATGTTTTTATGCTGAGTCTGGTGGGCAAGTTGGAGACAAAGGCACTATTACTTCAGATACTGCTGAATTTAAAGTAACAGATACAAGAAAAACCCCTCAAGGTATATTTATTCATTTTGGTAATGTGACTTCAGGAAATTTTAAAATAGGTCAAGAAGTCAAACTTAAAATTGATACTAGTTTAAGAGATCTTATAAAAAAAAATCACTCAGCTACACATTTACTTCATGCAGCGTTAAGAAATAATTTAGGGACACATGTAGCACAGCGTGGATCTTTGGTTAATGAGGATAAACTACGTTTTGACTTTAGTCATAATAAACAAATATCTACTGAACAAATAGAAATTATTCAAAAAGAAGTAACAAGCATAATTTCTAATTCTTGTGAAACACAAATTGATATTAAATCTCAAGATGAAGCCATTAAACAAGGTGCTATGGCTTTATTTGGTGAAAAATATGGCGATGAAGTCAGAGTTGTTACTCTTGGAGAAAATAATAATAAACCCTATTCAATTGAATTATGTGGGGGAACACATGTAACAAATGTTCAAAATATCAAAAAATTTCATATCATTAGTGAAGAGTCTGTTTCTTCAGGAGTGAGAAGAATAGAAGCTTGTACCGGAGATAGGGTTGATGAATTTATTAGCAATAAATTAAAAGAAAGTAAATTGCTTGAAAAAAAACTTGATGATAAAATTAAAAATTTAATATCACAAATAAAAAAATTAGATGGAAAGATTAGTTTTAGCGAAGGCAATAAAAATATTTTTATTAAGAAATTAGAAAATTATTTAGAAAGTTTAAAGAATAAATCAATCCTTTCTAATAATGATAATAATAAAATTGATGAAATAAATATTAATGGGATTAATTTTGTTTCTCAAGTAATAGATAACTTACCCCCCAAAGAACTAAGATCAATTTTTGACAAATTTAAATCAGAGAAATCTAAATCAATATTAGCTTGCATCACAATCAATGATGATAAAGTCTCTATTGTTGTCGGATTAACTCATGACTTAATCGATCTTTATGATGCAAGAACATTAATAAAAAGTACCTTTGATATACTTGGCTCAAAAGGTGGAGGTGGAAGAGTCGACTTTGCACAAGCTGGTGGTAATAAAAAAGATCAAGTAAATCAGGCTTTTTTAAGTATTAAAAACCAAATTTAATTCAATTTAGTTTGAAGATTTTTATCTAGGCAATTCAAAAAATCCTCAGTATTCATCCAAGGAGAGTTTTTATCAACAAGCATAGCCAGGTCCTTAGTCATCTGACCAGACTCTACTGTTTCGATACAAGTTTGTTCGAGAGATTTAGAAAATTTAATAAGTTCATCATTGCCATCAAATTCTCCTCTAAAGTTTAGCCCTTTTGTCCACGCAAAAATAGATGCTATTGGATTTGTAGAGGTTTTCTCTCCTTTTTGATGGAGTCTATAGTGTCTAGTTACTGTTCCATGGGCAGCTTCAGCTTCTATCGTTTTACCATTAGGTGTCATTAAAACACTAGACATCATACCTAAAGAGCCGAAACCCTGTGCGACAGCATCAGATTGAACATCCCCATCATAATTTTTGCATGCCCAAATAAATTTTCCAGACCATTTCATTGAAGATGCAACTAAATCATCAATAAGACGATGCTCGTAGACAATCTTGTTATTTTCAAAATCAGATGCAAATTCATTCTGAAAAATTTCATGAAAGATCTCTTTAAATCTTCCATCATATTTTTTCAAAATTGTATCTTTTGTGGATAGATAAACAGGCCACTTTAATTTGAGCCCATAATTAAAACAAGCTCTTGCAAATCCTCTTATTGACTCATCTACATTATACATGGAGAGGGCTACGCCTTGATTTGAAAATTGAAAAACTTCTTTTTCATCTATTTTTCCATCTTCATCCACAAACTTCATAAAAAGTTTACCTGGTTTGTTTATTTTCATTTCTGTAGCCTTATATTGATCACCAAAGGCATGTCTTCCCACAACAATAGGATGGTCCCAGGTTCTTACAATTCTTGGAATATTCTTACAAATAATAGGTTGTCGAAAAACAGTGCCATCTAAAATATTTCTTATTGTTCCATTTGGCGAGCGCCACATTTTTTTAAGATTAAATTCTGATACTCTATTATCATCTGGAGTAATAGTTGCACATTTTATACCAACACCGTGCTTTTTTATTGCATTCGCTGCTTCAACTGTGATCTCATCATTTGTTTCATCTCTATTTTGAACTGATAAATCATAATATTTTAGGTCAATATCTAAATAAGGAAGTATGAGTTTTTGTTTAATAAAATCCCATATAATTCTTGTCATTTCATCGCCGTCAAGTTCGACAACTGGATTTTTTACTGAAATTTTTGCCATTTATATAGAGATATTGATTGTATAACAGATTAAATTAATAAAAAAAATCTATTTTATTGATCAAATTATGCAATTCAGATATTAATTCCATCTTATGTACTTTAGGTTTCACAAAGAGATTTCTGCCGCACTCATCATACTGTTTTTGTTGGTAATTTTTTTTTATTTTATTTATAAACCTCTATTTTTAATTTTCTTAATATTATTAATTTTTACTTTCTATTTTTTTAGAGACCCTGAAAGGGTTATTCCCTTGGGTGAAGATATCTTGGTGGGCCCAGCTGATGGCTTAATTACAAATATTACTGAATTCAAAGAAGGAAAAAAAAATTATACTAAAGTTTCAATCTTTCTTAGTGTTTTCAACGTGCACATACAAAGATTACCAGTCTCAGGAGAAATTACAAAAATAGATTATATTGAAGGTAAATTTATTAATGCAACACTCGATAAAGCTAGTGAAGATAATGAAAGATTAAGACTAACACTTAAGTCAGGTTCTAATAATATATATGTTACTCAAATAGCTGGCTTAATAGCTAGAAGAATAATCTGTTATCTAAAAGTAAATGAGAAAGTAAATCAAGGTGATAGATATGGGATTATCAAATTTGGAAGTAGAGTTGATATTGAATTTCCAAACTCCTATAGCTTAATGGTTAATGTAGGACAACAATGTATTGGTGGTGAAACTATTATTGCCAAGGAACTTAAAAATAATAAAAATATACAATCTAGAGAATATAAAAAGATCTAGTTACTTAGATGGCCGAACACCCTCTTACTAAATTTATACCTAATTTAATTACGTTAATGTCACTCATTGCAGGTATTTCTTCAATAAAGTTTTCTATTCAAGCTAACTGGAAACTTGCTGTCTTAATGATAATGCTAGCTGCCTTTTTTGATTTTTTTGATGGATGGATGGCTAGAAAATTAAAAAAATCCTCACAGTTTGGAGCTGAGTTGGATTCTTTATCAGATTTCATTAGCTTTGGATTAGCTCCATCTTTATTAATAAATTTATGTTTCACTCATGAGTTAGGCAGAATTGGTTGGGTTATAAGTTTATTTTATATAGTTTGCGCAGCTTTAAGGTTGGCTCGTTTCAATATCGAAAATATGAAAGAGCAAAGTAAAGTATTTTATGGAATACCCTCGCCAGCTGCTGCAGGAGTAATAATGATACCTTTGTACCTAAATTTTATTGATCAAGTTCAATTTACAATTAACTATCCTTTAATTTGTGCCGTATTGACTACTTTTGCCGGGATCATGATGATTAGCAGAGTTCCTACACCTTCTGTTAAAAATCTTAAAGTTAAAACATTATATTTTAGGCTTATGATTATTTCTGTTGCTATAGTTTTAATATTTTTAATCAGTTATTTTTGGCAAACAACACTCTTGGTCGCCATTGCATATTTACTAATTTCCTTATTAAGCTTACTTACTTACTTTTTTACTTTTTTTAGAAGAGTTAGTTAAATATTTTGATTTAAGCATCAATGCAGATGGTGTTACTAGTAATGTTAATAGAGTAGAAAAAAGAAGACCAAAAACGATAGCCCTAGATAAATCTACCCACCATTGGGTATCTGGTGAATTGTAGGTATATTCAAGATTAACAAAGTCGATATTTAATTTCAAAGCCATAGGAAGCAAACCTAAAACTGTTGTAGTCGTTGTCAACAAAACTGGTCTTAATCTTTGAGCTCCTGTCATTAGAATAGCATCTTTAGCATTATTTGTTTTTTTTATTAATCGATCAAAGGTATCGATTAAAACTATATTGTTGTTAACAACTATTCCTGCTAAAGAAATTACACCAATACCACTCATTACAATTCCAAAAGGTTGTTTTGTAATCAACAATCCTAAAACAACACCAACTGTTGACATAATAACAGCAAATAGAATTAATAAAGTGCTACTAAAACTATTAAATTGTGTCAAAAGAATTAGGCCCATTAAGAATACTGCAATCAAAAACGCTTTTTGCAAAAAAGCCTTGGATTTATTTTGACTTTCGTCTTCGCCCTTAAATTCTATCTTTACTCTAGGGTCAATATTAGCTGAATTAAATTCGGGTATCTCTAAACCAAAGTTATTTGGAATATTAAACTTTTCTATCCCAAGCCAATGTTTGATTAATCTAACATATGCATCTGTTTGATAAAATCTTGTAACATCTGATTTAATCGTTTCAATTCTGTTTTGTTCAACCCTTGTCAGATTACCTGTCTCTTGATTTGTCTCAATTTTAGTAAAATTTGAAATTGGAACGTAACCTGAAGATGTTGGTATCTTTATATTATCTAATTGATCAATAGTTCTCTGCTCTTTGGGTAATCTAAGATAGATGGGTATGGACTCATCACTATCATCAGGTCTAAATTCACTTAATTTAAGACCACTTGTTAGAAGTTTTATCGTGTTACCTATGATTGATATACTGGCACCATATTTTGCAGCTTCTTCTCTATCAACGTAAAGTTCATACTCTATACTAGGTGAAGGGAGAGACGTTTCTAAGTCTTTTAAGCCAGATATGCTAGAGAGATATTTTTCAATTCTTTTCAATTCTTGAACGGTAATTTTAGGGTCTAAAGAAGTTAAATTTATTTCAATCGGTTTGCCTCTTGGAGGCCCTGCTCTTAAAGTTCTAGTTTCGACTTTAATCCCAGGAATTGTAGATGTTTCTTTTCTTAATTCGGAAATTATCGTATCTGCTTTTCTTCTTTTATCCCAATCTTTGAATTCTATATCTATAAAACCAATTATATCAGGAGAACTTTCTTGCCTATTTTCAACATTTCCAGAAGTAGTATAAACAGACTCAAACTCATTATTTTTTTGTTGTAAGTTTAGAACCTTTGTTTCTACTTTAGCTACAAGTCGGTCTTTTTCTAAGACTGAAAGATTACCTGTAGCATAGATGATTACTTTAGTATTTTCTGCTTCAACTGAGGGGAAAAAAGTAACTCCCTTTCCATATTTTCCATAAGCGCCATAAATTCCAATTAATAACACCAATGATAGAAAAAGTATTTTTATTGGATTGTTAATACAAAGCTTCAAAATAAAAAGATAAATTTTTGTAAAAAAACCAACTTTAGATAAATCAGTTAAGTCCTCATCATCATCAGCATTTAATCGAGGAATAATCATTTTCTGAAAAAAGCCTTTATTTTTGATGTATCTAAATAGAAAAAATAAAATAACTCCAATTGAGATCGTTGTTATAGCTTTAACACCCATATTTAAATAATTATCAAATTTTAATTGAGATAAGAAATTGAATGCAACAAAGTTAATTACACCAAATAGAATTAAAGGAATTATAAAAAAGAAAAAAAGGTTTTTTATTTTATAGGCTTGAGTTCCAATAATAGGAATAACAATTAAGGCCATTGCTAAGCTTGACCCCAATACAGATATTACTGTTATTGGGATGTATTTCATAAAACCACCTGTGGTTCCTGGCCAAAATAGCAAAGGTATAAAAGCCGCAATTGTCGTAAACGTTGAAGCCATTATGGGAAGTGACATTCTTGAGGCTGCTTTAATGTATGACTCAGCTAGCCCCATACCCTCTTGTATTTTTCTTTGAGCGTATTCAACAACAACCACTGCGCCATCTACTAAAAGTCCAACAGAGAGTATTAATCCAAACAAAACAACCATATTGATTGTAAATCCAAGTGAGTAAAGAATTAAAATAGACGATAAAAAAGAACCTGGTACCGCTAAGCCAACAAGTAAGCTAGACCTTATACCAAGAAAAATAACTACAACACTCATAACAAGTATAATTGAAAAAATTACGTTATTTTGAAGATCACTTAACATTCCTTTGATATTCACAGATTCATCACCAGAGAAAGTAATATTAATTTTTGAAGGTAGAATTTTTTGTTCTTCCTCTACTAATTGTTTTACTTGATCCACTGTATCCACAATGTTTGCACCAATTCTTTTAGAAATTTCAAGAGTAAATGCTGATTCATTATTTAATCGAGCAAATTTTTCAGGATCTTTAAATGTTCTTTTGAGTTGAGCTATATCTTTAAACTTAATTGTCTTTTTATCATTAACTTTAATGGGTGTATTAAAAACATCATTCAGGCTTTCATAAAGGCCAGGAATTTTAATCACAAATCTTCCATCTCCCGTATCAAGGTTTCCTGCTGAAACTATTTGGTTATTAGATCGAACAAAATTTAAAATTTCATTTAGATTTAAACCATAGGCTTCAATTTTATTCTGATCTATTATAATATCTAGTTGTTCTTCTCGTTCCCCACCAATATTTACTTCTAAGACATTTGGTAATGATTGAATTTTATCTTTTAAATCATTAGATATTTTCTTTAACAAAAATTCAGATATATCGCCGCTAATAGAAACAACTAAAATGGGAAATAAACTTATATTTACTTCACTGACTTTAGGTTCATCTGCATCATCAGGTAAATCTGATTTGGCTCTATCAACTTGTTCTCTGGTATCTAAAAGTGCTTGATCTGGATCAAAACCTGCATCAAACTCCAATAAAACATTTCCACCACCCTGATAGGAAGTGCTGGTCATTTCTTTTTTCCCTTCGATATTAGAGACCTCATCTTCAACTGGTTTAATTAAAAGTTTTTCAGAGTCTTCAGGGGAAATACCTGTTAAGCCAAGAGACACGTATATATAAGGAAGACTGACGTCTGGAGAGGACTCTTTTGGAATATTATTAAAAACTAAAGATCCACTAACTATTACAAATAGAAAAATTGAAATAGTAGTTCTATAGTATTGACTAGCTAAGTTGACTAAGCTCATAAATAATTAATAACTAACTTTTTCTCCTGAAGACACATACTGTTGGCCAACAATTATAATTTTTTCTTTCTGGCTCAATCCAGAAACCAACATGTAATCAGAGGTGTCTTCTATAACATTAACTTCTTTAAATTGAACTGTATCATCGGAATCTATAATTTTAACACCTAATTCTCCTGAGTCGCCTAAAGCTAAAATTGATGGTGAAATTTTATGAGCTAGAACATTTCCTTTTACTATTGAAATCATTGATGACAAGCCATCTTTATAACGAAGGTTTTTATTATCAACTTTAACAACAATTTCAAAGGTTTTAGTTTCTGGATCAGAGATAGGTGAAATATAATCTATTTTTCCTTTAACTTTTTCATTTAGGATTGTTACTTCTACTTTATTATTTAAAGAAACATCAAGAATTTCATTTTCGTTTATATAACCAAATATCTTTAGTGAGTTGAGATCAATAATTTCATAGACCTTTTCACCTGGCATGACAAGTTCCCCTGCAATTTTATGACCATCTAAAAGTAATCCTCCAAAGGGTGCAAAAAGAGCGTATTTATCAAATTCACTTTGAGACAATAGATTTAGTTTATATAAATCTGCATTTGTTTTGTAATCATCTAATTCAACAATATGTTGCCCTTTGTTTACTTTTGAACCAGCCTTGACTAAAACTTTTTCAATTGTCGTCATAACCTCACTTTTAATTTCAATTCTTCTGAAAGCTTCAGTTGTTGAGCTAAAATCAATACTATCTTTAATTGTTTGCGCAGAGGAATCCATAACCTCAACAGAGAATAATTTTTCTTCTGTTTTTTCTTGGCTACCCCAATCTGAGGAGTAACATAAAGAAGAGATAAATGTTAATGTAATAATTAATGTAAATTTTTTTAAATAAGATGACATGGAATATATTTAACCTAATTAAGTATATGTAGACGAATACATATCAGATTATGAGCAAAATTAAATGAAACAGTGGTATAAAACCAGAAAAAAAGACCCTTTTTATCTTAAAGCAAAGAAAAATGATATAATTTCAAGGGCTTATTATAAATTAGAGGAAATTGATAAAAAATATAATTTATTCAAAAATCAAAAAAAAATATTAGATGTAGGTTGTTCTCCAGGGGGCTGGACACAATACATCCTAAAAAAAAACCCAAAAAATAAAATAGTTGGAATTGATTTACTACCCATTGATCATCAGCTTGAAGGAGAATTAACGTTTTGCATAATGGATTTAAAAGATACTAGTGCTATAGATAAACTATTCACAAACAGTAATTATACGTTCGACTCAATAATTTCTGACATTGCACCCAATACAAGTGGCAATCAATTTTTAGATCAAACTAATAGTTACGATTTAAGTATTCTTTCAGCACAGTTAATTGAAAAATATTTAAATAAAGGTGGAAATTTTTTGGTTAAAAATTTTCAAGGAGAGGATACAGAAAAATTATTTAAATTTATAAAAAGTCATTTCCTTAAAACTTTGTATATTAAGCCAGCAGCTTCTGATAAAAAATCAAAAGAAATTTATATACTAGGTTTAGAAAAAAAGTAATTTTTAATCCAAGCATTTAAAGATGAGAGAGTAGTAAAATTTAATTTTTTATTTTTATAATTTATTTCAAATATCTCTTTATCAAATTTTTTAGAGTAAACAATTTTAATTATTGGAAAGGAAAAATTGGACTTATAAAAAGTTATCTTTGTCTTTTTAAAATTAGTATCATGGGTTTGAATTGAATAATTTCTCCATATATTTTTTGAAAGACCATAAGAATAAGTATTAAGAATATATTGAAATGTTTTTTTCGGAATTGTGTCGTTATAATTTTTATTTATGTTTAAAATTTTCAATATATATTATGTTAAATGGTACTTTTAAATTCATCAAGTTGTAATTTTGATTGGCAGCCAAATAATTTCAAATTTTCAAATTTGAGTGGTGATCAAGGCTCTTTTTATGACGCATTTGATATAAATGGCTTATTAGTGATGTTTATATGTAACCATTGCCCTTATGTAAGATCTATTGAAAATAAAATCTCAAGTGAAACCCAAAGACTTAAAGATATAAATGTTAACTCCATAGCCTTCATGTCGAATGATCAAAGTGCTTATGAAGAAGACCACGATCAATTTCTTTTAAAACAAATATCTAGGGCAAAATTTAAATTTGACTACATTGTTGATAATACTCAATCAATAGCTAAATCATTTGATGCTCAATGCACACCCGAGTTTTTTTATTTCAATAATGAAAAAAAACTTAAGTATAGAGGCAGACTAGACTCTAATGGAAAGAGCCCCTCAATGGGAGACCCTGAACTTTATTCTGCAGTTGAAGAAAGTATTGCCAAAGGATATTGTTCAAATCAACAGTATCCAAGTATGGGATGTTCAATCAAATGGAAAAGTTAGCTACAAAAAGAAATATATCCTTACTAGGAATTGTATCTATTTTAATAGTTTTGGCCTCATATTTTGTAATTCAAAATAGCAATAAAGAGGATGAAAAATTATTCGATATTTTTTTAGCTGACCTTTATAACGAAGTAAATACAAATATTGATGAAAAACTTTATTATTTGTCTAGCTTAGATAAACCGAATGTCTCTTTTTTTAGTGATCTAAAATTAACCTCTATAGAAAACTTAGATCGATATGATAAAATTGACAAAGATATCTTATTATTAAAAAAAGCTTTATATGATCTAGATGAAGATATGATTAAGACTTTATCTCTAGATAATAATTTCACTTTTAATGAAATAGCTAAAATATATTTATTTAATCTAAATATTAATAATTACGAATTGAGTGACTCTGATAAAGATAATTTAAATAATTTTTTTATTAAAGCTATCGATAGACTATCTAATGAAAAAAATTAAATTTTTAATTCTTTTTATTGCTTTAACTTCATGTAATCAATATTTAGGCACAGTTGATCCTGATTATACTCCATCAAATGAAGTAACTCAGATATTTTCAAATGCTCAAAACGATACTTATAACTCAAAAGTAGACTTTGGTAATATTATTTATCCTAGAGAAATAAATCCGGCTTTAAGTATTAATAATTTAAAGTTAGATAAAATCATGAATACAGACAGAAATTCTGTCTTTAATTTT
>Ga0209036_1001036_pt1 | contig 11933 bp, 8 predicted proteins | sample MarorgKNORR_S2LV_3_FD_188222 | JGI IMG/M metagenome (GOLD analysis project Ga0209036, IMG submission 188222) | Marine microbial communities from the Southern Atlantic Ocean, analyzing organic carbon cycling - DCM_A/KNORR_S2/LV (SPAdes) (version 2) | ecosystem: Environmental > Aquatic > Marine >... | reverse complement strand
AATGTGCAGAAGAGAGGTAATGGATGCATTTATGAGAAACAGAGCTTCTGAACTTGGGGCAACATTAATTAATGGATTAGTTACTTCAATTGATACTGGGAATGATAATCAAGGTCCATACAAACTTTCATATTCAGATTTTTCTTCTGGAGACAAGAAAGGAGAACTTAAAGAGTTAACTGTAGATCTCTTAATTGGAGCTGACGGCGCCAACAGCAGAGTTGCTAAAGCTATGGATGCTGGCGATTACAAAGTAGCAATTGCATTCCAAGAAAGAATTAAATTGCCTAAAGAAGAAATGAGTTACTACGAAGATCTCGCTGAGATGTATGTAGGAACAGATGTTTCTCCTGATTTTTATGGTTGGGTATTTCCTAAATATGATCATGTCGCAGTAGGGACAGGCACAATGCAAAAAAACCAATCCCTAATAAAAGGACTTCAAGAAGGAGTAAGGAATAGAGCAAAAAAAAGGCTTGTGAATGGTGAAGTTATAAAAGTTGAAGCACATCCTATTCCTGAGCATCCAAGACCTCGAAGAGTTGTAGGAAGAATGGCTTTGGTAGGTGATGCAGCTGGATATGTCACAAAGAGCTCTGGAGAAGGTATTTATTTTGCTGCGAAAAGTGGGAGAATGTGTGCTGAAGAAATCGTTGAAGCTTCAAAAAATGGGCAAGAAATTCCATCAGAAAAAGATTTAAAAAATTATTTAAAAAAATGGGACAAAAAATATGGAACAACCTACAAGGTACTAGAAATTCTTCAAAATATTTTTTATAGGAATGATTCTGCTAGAGAAGCTTTTGTAGAAATGTGTGATGATATGGACGTTCAAAGATTAACTTTTGATAGTTACCTGTACAAACGAGTGGTTGCGATGAAACCCCTCCAGCAAATTAAACTTACCATGCTTACTCTTGGATCAATTTTAAGAGGAAAAGCTCTAGCACCATTAAAGTACAAACCAGTTAAAAGTGCTGTAAGAGAAGAAAAAGAAGTAGAAAAAATGTTAAAGAACTATTCAATTAAAGGTGGAATTAAAGTTAAGAGTTAAAAAGGGTAAAATCAGCAATTTTTAAAGAGTAGTTCCTTACCAAACCTAATAAATTGAGACGATTATTTCTAATTTCAGGGTTTTCTGCCATTATCAGAACACCCCTCTCATTATCAAAAAGTTCATCAAGATTTTTAGAATTAGTCTCAAATAGTTTAAATAGTTGAGAATAATTCCAATTAGGTAATTTAATAATTCCTTCTAATTCTTTGATAAATTCAAATACCTTATTTTCACATTCTTTTTCAAATAAATCTGAATTTACATAATCTTTGCATGAAAAAATGGTTGTTTTAAGATTTCCACTTTCAGCTAATTTACTAACTCTCGAGATAACTTTTTGAATTTCAGAAAAATCTGGTTTCCCTTTAAGTTGGTTAATAGTATTAATTCTATTTTTTAAATCCAAAATATTCATTATCTTTTTTTCAGATGATGAATCAATAAAACAAGTAGCTTTAATTAGATCTTTACTTATTGATAGTTCATCAAGATGGCTAACAATTCTTTGATTAGTAAATTCAATTAAGTCATTTAAAACTTTTTCTTTCTCGAATTTCAATTTTGGTAATGAAATTTTCCAATATTCAAGAAGTTCCTCAAAAATATTTTCAAGATCTAAATCAAATTCGAATTGCCAAATAATTAGAATAACCCCATTTAAACTTCTTCTAAGTGCATAAGGGTCAGAGGAACCACTTGGTCTTTTTCCAGATATAAATATACTTATTAAAGTTTCTATTTTGTCAGAGATGGAAATAATAGCTCCATATTTTGTAGAAGGTAAATCATCTTTATAAAAACCTGGCAAATAATGTTCAGCTACAGCTATACAAATTTCTTTGCTAAAACCTTCATTTCGTAAGTATTTCCCCCCCATTATCCCTTGCAATTCAGGAAATTCGTAAACAATTTCACTACACAAATCGTTTTTACAGTATTTTGCAGCTTCTTTGGTTTTTTCACTGTCTAAAGATTGATCATTTAAATAATTAAGTATCTTTTCTGATGTATCCTCAATTCGTTTTACTCTCTGAGAAACATTACCCATCCCTTTCAAATAAGAAACCGTTTTAAGTTTTTCATTCCTTTCTTTAGAAGAAACTTTTTTATCACTTTCTACAAAAAACTTCGCATCAGAGAATCTAGCCCTTAATACTTTTTCATTTCCCTTAGAAATAATATTATTAGATTCTCTAAGACCATTAGATAAGACAAAGAAATTTGTACTTATAACTTTTTCAGAACTCAAATCTAATTTAGAAAATGTTCTACCTTTTTTTAGAAGAGGAATATATCTTTGGTGATTTTTCATTACCGTTGAAAGAACTTCAACAGGCAAATTAAGAAATTGCTTATCAAAGTTACTAGTTATTAAATTAGGAGATTCAACTAAATCAGTTAATTCGTTAAGTAAATTATCAGATAGATCAGGCTCTAAATTTACCAATTGAGATTCATGATTTATGAGATTAACAATTTTTTCTTTTCTTTCTTCTCTTTTTACAAAAACTCCACTCTTAGCAATTAATTCAAAATAACTATCTGGAGAATGAATTTCAATAACTTTATTAATTAATCTATGACTTTTTGATTTGTTGCCTATTGAAATCTTAGGATCACATTCATCAAAAACAAAATCAAGAATTTCGTCGTTGTAAAGTGAGACTATCCATCTAATGGGTCTTGAAAATTTAAAGCTTCCATATCCCCATTTCATAAATCGGGGGCCTTGCAAATTTTTTATTACTTTAGGAATTATTGAAGATAAAGAAGATCTTGTAGATTCTCCTTTCTCAATTTTTGTTCCAAATACAAACTCACCCTTTTCTGTTTCTCTTATTTCTAAGTCATCTATATTAATCCCTAAACTATTTGCAAAACCTATAGCAGCATTAGTTGGTACGCCATTAAGAAATGCAGAAGTAGCTTTTGGACCTTTTCTTATTACCGTCTTATCATCTGCCTGATCAACTAATCCATCTAGAAATAAAACTATTCTTCTTGGTGTGGAGGTGCAAATAATATTATTGAATTTGATAAGTTTCTTATCAAATTCAAATTCTATAAGAGAGTTAATTTGTTTTATTACAGAATGAGAAAATTTTGCTGGTAACTCTTCTGTTCCTATCTCAAGTAAATATTTAGACAAGAATAATTTATAGCTATTACAACTATAATTTACTACCAGTTAAATAAGCTTTTCGCTAATGTATAAAAAGAGATATGTTTTGGTCCCTTGATCAAGGTCGAAAAAGTAAAAAAGAAAAAAGAACTTGTTAAGCAAGAGACAGTTTGTTTAGCAAATGGTCTCGAAGTATCTAAATTTGAAAATTTCAAGAAAGGTAGTGATTTTCTAAAGGAACCACTTGCAAGCGAATTAAAAAATGAAAGCGATCATTTTACTAATGATGCTGTTCAGTTATTGAAATTCCATGGGAGTTATCAACAAGATAATAGAGAGAACAGGAAACCTGGAAAAAGTAAAGATTGGCAGATGATGCTTAGGTTAAGAAGTCCAGGAGGAGAAATACCAGGTAAATTATTTTTATCTTTAGATGAATTATCTGACAAACTTGGGAACGGCACACTGAGGGTAACTACTAGACAAGCCTTCCAAATGCATGGGATAAGAAAAGATAACTTAAAGGAAGTGATCAAATCTATTGTAAATTCAATGGGATCAACTTTAGCTGCGTGTGGGGACATAAATAGAAATGTCATGGCTCCGGCTGCACCTTTTGAAACATCAGAATACATAACCGCAAGAACTTTAGCAGTAAAAGTTGCCGATCTTTTAACCCCAGTAGCCGGACAAGGAACCTTTTTGGAGCTATGGGCTGACGGCGATTTGGAATATACAATAAAACCAGATAAAGAAATTGAAGAGAATAGGAAATTACAATTTAAAGAGAATGTTTTTAGCGGGACAAAACAAGAACCTCTATATGGATCTACATACCTTCCGAGAAAGTTTAAGTGTGCAGTTACCGTTCCAGGCGATAATTCAGTTGATCTCCTCACTAATGATATTGGAATAGTTGCATTCACCTCAAAAGAAGGTGACTTCGAAGGATGTAATTTTTATATCGGTGGAGGAATGGGGCGAACTCATAATAATGAAGAGACTTTTGCAAGAATTGCAGATCCACTTGGTTATGTTGAAAAAGAAGACACATATGAACTAATTCAAAGTATCGTTGCCATTCAAAGAGATTATGGAGATAGGAAATCAAGGAAAAATTCCAGAATGAAATACCTTTTGCATAGAAAAGGTATTAAATGGTTTAAAAAAATACTTTTAGATAAATACTTTAGAAAAGAAATTAAGCCTTTAAGAAAAGAACCCGAGAATAAATTAATTGATTATCTAGGTTGGCATAAACAAAATGAAGATTATTTTTTTGTTGGACTCCCTTTATTATCAGGAAGGCTTTCTGGAAAGAAAAAATCATTAATAAGAGATCTTGTTGAAGAAAATGACCTTAATTTAAGACTTACTCCTAATCAAGATATTTTGCTTTGTAATATTCCTAATAAAAACAAAAGCAAAATTAAAAAGGCCTTAAAAAAGATCGGATATGACAATCTTAATGATATCAATGAAATTCAAAGACATGCTCTAGCTTGTCCAGCACTCCCTCTTTGTGGTCTAGCCATGACCGAAGCTGAAAGAATTTTACCTGAAGTTCTAACTAGAATAGAAAACCTATTAACTGATATGAATATAGAAAAGACAATATTATTTAGAATGACAGGATGTCCTAATGGATGTACAAGACCTTATATGGCAGAATTAGCTCTTGTTGGGAGTGGGCAGAATAAATATCAACTATGGTTGGGGGGAAGTAAAAACCTTCAAAGATTAGCTAAACCATATTTGCAAAGAATGGAACTTGATGATTTAGAAAAAACCATTCAACCTTTATTAGAATTTTGGAAAAAAAGCAGCGCCGAAAAAGATTTTGGAGATTTTATTAACAATCAAAAGGAATCTTTCATTACAAATTTACTAAGCGAGATAAATTAAAAATCATATTTTCCCATACAAAGCATTAGGCTTTTTATTCTTCCAAGCCCATAGTTGATCTCCATAACTAAAATGCCACCACTCATTTGGATGCTGAACAAATTCAAATTTAATCATAATTTCTTTTAGTAACTTTCTTCTATCATTCCAGATTATTGCATCTACATTATCAATATTATTATAAAAATCTGGTTTTGATTTATCATCCATCTGATCAATATTACTTCCCATATATATAATATTTCCATACTTATCGGCCAAAGTGATATCTAAAGCACCCCCAGTTGAATGTGGTGGTGGATATCTGTCATCGAACGAAGGATAAGCCCAAAATTTCTCAACATTTTTTTTAACTATGGGATATCGTTCCATATCTTTTTCAGAAGCATCAATATCTAGCCTTTCACATTCCAAAATAAAAGCTCTATTGAACATAAATTTTTGAACTTCGATAGGTCGCCAACTGTCATAAATCAAAAGGGATAAACTATTATTTTTTAATTTTAAAAAGTCATTTACTTTTATTAATCTCTTTACAACTTCTTCTCTTAATTTCCAAATGGACTTTTTTTCCTTATAAGGAGCACCTAGATCATAGTAAGGATGTGGACTAATAAATTTAAAACAACTTGGTATTGAAATTAATTTATCTTTATTCTCCTTAATTGGGATCTCATTCCAAATTTTCAATGAACTTTGTCTATTAATTTTATATTTGCATATATTTAAAAATTGACAATTAAAAGTTTTAATTTAAGAAGTCATGAATAAATTTATTGTCAGAATTATCGATTAGCAAATCTTTTAATAAAAGATTTTTTTTAAAGTCAGGATCTTCATTTATTACCCTCTGAGCCTCTTCTCTAGCCTTTTCAATTAAAACTTTATTATTTGGTAAGTTATCCAATACAAAATCGGGTAATCCCGACTGCTTATATCCCAAGAGTTGGCCGGGACCTCTAAGTTCCAAGTCTTTTTCCGCGATATAAAAACCATCATTAGATTTTTCTAAAACACTTAGCCTTTTATTTTCTAATCCATTATTTTCAGAAGTTACTAAGTAACAAAATGATTTATGGGATCCTCTCCCAACTCTCCCTCGTAACTGGTGTAATTGAGACAAACCAAATCTTTCTGAATTATAAATAATCATAATTGAAGCATTAGGTACATCAATTCCTACCTCAATAACTGTGGTAGAAACCAATATATTTACTTCATTATTAACAAAAGAATTAATGACATTATTCTTTTCTTCAGAATTTAATTTTCCATGTAACAGTCCAACCTTATTTTTTAAAAAAATTTCCTCTGATAAATATTTAAAAATCTTTTTTGCAGAACTTAAATTCATTTTTTCAGAATCTTCAATTAATGGCAAAATTACATAAGCTTGCTTCCCGTTATCTATCTCATTCTCAACACGTTTAAAAAGTATATTTAACTCTTCTTCTGAAATAATTTTTGTTGTTATTGGGACTCTTCCTGGGGGAAGTTCTGTAATCTGACTAATATCTAAATCACCATATAGTGACAAAGCGAGAGTCCTAGGTATGGGAGTAGCAGTCATTGATAACAAATTAGTATTTTCTCCTTTGTTAAGTAATCGATTTCTTTGTGTAACACCAAACCTATGCTGTTCATCTATGACTACCATCCCTAATGAATTAAAAACAACTTTATCTTCAAATAATGCATGCGTACCTACGAGAATATCCACCATTCCATTTTTTAAATTTGTAAGTATTTCTTTTCTTTTTTTCTGTGGGGTATTACCTGTAAGAAGTTCTACAGAAACTAAAAGTGGGTTCAAGAATTGTATTAAATTTTTATAGTGCTGTGAGGCAAGTACTTCAGTAGGAACCATTAATGCACCTTGTTGATCTTTTTCAAGTTCAATTAAAAGAGATGCGATTGCAATAATAGTTTTACCACTGCCAACATCTCCTTGTAGTAGTCTCGACATAGGTGTTAAATCTGATAAATCAGATTTAATTTCATCAAGTACTTTTTCCTGAGATTTTGTTAATTGAAAAGGAACTTTATTTAAAAAATCTTTAAGTAAAAAATTCTTTTTAATAGATTTTTGAATAGTTAATTTTTTATTATTCTTCCTTTTTCTTAATAAAAACTTCATTTGCAATAGAAATAGTTCATCGAACACCAATCGTTTTTTTGACTCAATCAAAGCATTCTGATTTATAGGTAAATGAATATTTATTAAAGAATCACTTTTTGAAACTAAAGATAATGAGTTAAGTTGTTTTTGATTAAGTAGATCTGGATATTGTTTTGAATAAATAATTACTTTTTTAATTAATTTTATAAAACTTAAATTTGAGAATGATTCTGATAGTGAATATAAAGGCATAATCTTTCCAGAGAAATTAAAAGATTCTTCATTTGTATTTAAAATTTCTATCTGCGGGTCTACAAAATTTTTCCCATACTCAGATAATTTGACCTTACCAGATATCGCTAATTTAGTACCTGGAATATATAGGGATTTCTGAGAAGAAAAAAAAGAATAAGATCTAAATCTCTTGCCTAAAAAAAATTTTGTGACTTTTATTGAGGAGGTCTCATCAAATATCACTATATTCATTATTGATAAATTACTATTATTTGGACTCTTATAAATGTAAAACTTTTTTATAGTTGCAATACAGGTATATAAATTATCAGGTTTTAAATTAATTATTTTAACTCTATTCGTATAATCTAAATAAGTTCGTGGAAAATAATTAATTATATCTTTTATATTATATATACCTAACTCATTTAGCTTATTTTTATTAATCTTGCCTATACTTTTTATTAATGCAATATCTGAGTTTAAGGATAGATTAGAATCTATGACTTTTGAATAATAACTGTCTGTATTTTTATTAGAGTAATTTAAATCAATAGATTTACCTAATTTCAGTAGACCTTTTCTAGTATCAATTACTAATCTTTTTCTTTGATTAATGTCTAAGTCATTATATTCAGAATATTTACTTGAGAATTGACCAAATAATTTAATAAATTCATTAGTTAATTTCAAATTATTTAAATTACTTAGCGACTTATTTAAATAATCATTAAAATGTTGTTTTTTACCTAGTAAATTAGTAAATCTATTTTCTGATTCAAGCGTAAGAGCTTTTTGAAGGGGTCTAATCCAATCCTTAATTAAATTAATATATTCTTCATTATTAGTCACTTTATCAACAAGATAAATTTAATTTTTAATTACTTTGAACTATTTGAAGCAAGTTCTTTATTTTTCCAATATCTTTGCTTTTTATTTAATAATTTAAACCTACTTTTTAATTCATTTATATTATTTCTACAGATTGAAAGATCTAAGTTATAAAATTCTAATTCAACATTAGTTATATTAAATAAATAAACATCAGAAGACTTATTATTAATTGGAGATAACTTATCTGGATACAAATCATATCTAATAACAAAAGGATATGGATGTTTAATTATAGAATTATTGTTTGATAAACATTTGAAAGTTTCTTCAGTTATAATTTTTTTTATTAACTTCATTTTAAATAATTCTAAATTAATCTTATATGAAATATTCAATAAAAAATTGCTAAATGATTTATCAATAAATTCAAAAATATTTAAATTATCACTGGAGATAAAAACATCAGGGGCTTGACCATTTATTTTTTCATGATCGATTAATTTATTATCATTTGTTTCTTCTATTAATTCAAGGACAGCATTAACTAAATGTTTCCCATCTTCAATCTTTTCAATACTTATTTCTTTAGAAAAAGAATTTAAATAACTACTTTCATCTAAATTTACAGAGGAAATTTCATCTAAACTTAAAGTTTCATAATATTCATATGTATTTAAATTGTTATCGCAATGAAATCCTATGGATTCGTTAGCAGTTTTTTCATTCTCATAATCAATATTTACTGTTTGATATTCTTTTCGTTTTACCAATTCTTTTAAGACACTTGCATTTACTAACTGTTTTGTAGGATCACTAATATCATTTAACTTAAGTTGTTCAATAGTTATAAATGGGATTTTTGAATTGATAAGCAGGCTAATATTTTTGTTTAAAAATGAATTTAATTCTTTTGAATGTAATGCTTTATCACTAATAGAAAAATTAGAATAAATACCAGCTATACCTTTTTTAACAGAGTTAAGCATAGATTTTCTTACGATATTAAAATAAGCCTCATATTCTTTATAAATATTTTTTATTAATATATTTTTTTGGATTTCAGCCCTCTTGAGCTGAATTGTAACTTCTTTTGAATTTCTACCTTTGATACTATTGCTCAAGTTTTTTAGTTTGACTTTAAAGATGCGACTTCATCAGCAAAGTCCATCTCATTTTTTTCAATACCCTCTCCTAATGTATATCTAGTAAAACGTCTAACTTTGATATTTTCACCAATTTTAGCTGCTGCTTGTTTCACAAGATCCTCAACTGTAAGTGCACTATCTTTTATGTAAGGTTGAGAAAGTAAGACCAACTCATTTAGTCTTTTAGCTATTCTTCCCTCAACAATTTTTTCTTTAATATTTTCTGGTTTACCAGACAAATCATCTCTGCCCATTTCTATTTGTTTCTCTTTATCGACTATATCTTTTGGTATCTGATCAATAGATACATACTCTACATTTGGACATGCAGCAACTTGCATAGATACGTCTTTTAAAAGAGATTGAAATATATCTCCTCTAGCAACAAAATCAGTTTCACAATTTAGTTCTAAAAGAACACCCACCCTTGAACCCGTATGTATATAGCTGCCAATAGAACCTTCAGCAGCAACTCTTCCTGATTTCTTCTCTGCACTTGCTATACCTTTCTTCCTTAACCATTCTAAGGCTTTTTCAACATTTCCATCTGTCTCGTTTAAAGCCTTTTTGCAATCCATCATTCCTGCTCCAGTCTTATCTCTAAGATCCTTAACAAGTTTTGCTGTAATGTTTCCCATTTAAAAAGATAATGTTTTTGTTTTTATTAAAGTTTGAAAATAAATTAATTTTTTCTTTGATCGTTAGAACCTTTTCTTCCCTCATTAATTGCATCTGCAAGTCGCCCTAAAATAAGTTGAACAGATCTCACTGCATCATCATTGCATGGAATAGGGACTTCACACAAATCAGGATCACAGTTAGTATCTAACATTGAAACTAAAGAAATGTCTAATTTTCTAGCTTCAAGAACAGCATTAGATTCTCTTCTTTGATCTACAAGAACAACTACATCAGGTAATCTTCTCATACCTTTAAGACCACCTAAATACTTCTGCAAACGTTCTAGTTCTCGTCTCAAAACAGCCGCTTCTTTTTTTGGTCGCATAGCGATAGCCCCACTACTTTCCATTCTCTCAAGATCTTTCAATCTTTCTATTCTTGCTTTCATAGTAGTCCAGTTAGTAAGCATACCTCCTAACCATCTCTGATTCACATAAGCAGCACCACATCTAACAGCTTCTTGAGCAACAACATCTGATGCTTGCTTCTTCGTACCTACAAAAAGAAATCTTTTTCCACTTTTTGCAGCATTCCTTGTCCACTTATAAGCATTATTCATACATAGAGCAGTCTTAACAAGATCAATAATATGAACCCCATTTCTCGCGCAATATATATATTTAGACATTTTGGGATTCCAACGTCTAGTTTGATGCCCAAAATGGGCACCAGCTTCCATCATTTCAGATAGTGATACAACAGCCATGTTTAAATAAGTTTCGGGTTAGCCTCCATCCGACGGGAAATTTAAATATTTAAATCACCCGAAACAGTCAGATGTGTGGTTTTAGTTTTTAATATTGTAGCAAATAATCAGAAATCCTAAAAGAATATCTTTTAAGATTAATTTTTAAAATTTAAATTAATCTTCTAAGTTCTTTTACATAAATTAAATTAAGCGGAATTCTAACAATCTCTAATGCAATTCTATTTCTCCCTGAATCAATTAGAAATCTTAATAACGGGAACAATCTTTTAATACTTATAAATCCCCCCAGACAAATTATTTGCCAAAGCAAAATATGAATCGGAGTTAATTGAATCATAAATCTAACTCTCAAATTTGAGTGTTTTTTATAAAAAATTAGAGCCATCCTTGCCCTCTCTTTTTCTTGGGATACTAATGATTCGATTTGTCCACAATCAAAAGGGGGATGCCAATGAAATCCAACAGCTTCCGGACATTTAATTAATGTTGTCCCTAATTTTTTTAATCTCTCTCCCAACTCTAGATCTTCCCACCCATAAAGGCTAAAAGAGTTATCAAATAATCCAACACTTAAAAGTAATTCTTTTGAAATAGCAACATTTCCAGTAGCAAAGTATGCAAAGGAAAAATCAGTTAATTTATATCTTTCACTTTCTGGATTCGAGAAATTAGAAGTATTAATAACTGAACCATAAGTAAAGCATTTTTTATTATTTTTATTCCAAGAGAATAATAGTTTATTCACATGACAGGCTATAAAGTCATCTAAAACAATGAGATCACTATCGATGAAAATGATAATTTCATATTTAGATTTCATTACACCTAAGTTTCTTCCTAAAGCAGGTCCGCCATGTTCTTGTTCATATAAGACCACATGAGGGAGAACTTCATAATTATCTTTTATCCAATAGGTTGTGCCATCCGTAGAGCCATCATCAACAACTATTACTTCATAATTACTGATATTCTCGTTTAAGTTCTGATTCTCAAGGGCTTTTAGACATTTTTCCAATATTGGTTTTCTATTATAAGTTGGAATAACGATGCTTACGTTCATAACCATATATTTTTATTAATATACAGAATTTTAAAATATAAAAGATCCAAATTTTTATATTTTAAAA
>Ga0209036_1001035_pt1 | contig 11939 bp, 10 predicted proteins | sample MarorgKNORR_S2LV_3_FD_188222 | JGI IMG/M metagenome (GOLD analysis project Ga0209036, IMG submission 188222) | Marine microbial communities from the Southern Atlantic Ocean, analyzing organic carbon cycling - DCM_A/KNORR_S2/LV (SPAdes) (version 2) | ecosystem: Environmental > Aquatic > Marine >... | reverse complement strand
ATTTAGTGGATTTTTTAACTTAGCATTTTCTCTTAATCGTCTAAGTATATTTTCAACATCTATAATAGCATCGTCAACAACTTCACCTAATGCTATAGCTAAGCCAGCTATAACCATTATATTTAAACTTGTACCAGTACTTAATGTTAAAATAGATGCTAATAGAAGTGAAATAGGTATTGATAAAGCTGAAATTAATGCAGCTTTAAGATTAAACATAAAAATGATAAGTACAATTAATACTAAACATCCACCTAGAACTAAATGATCTAAAATACTTTCTAAGCTTTTTAAAATATAATTAGCAGGCCTAAAAATTTGATCATGCAATTCAATTTTATTACTTCTAATTAAAGCTTTAAGTTTACTTAAAGATTGATCTATAGATTTTGTTATAGCAACAGTGTCAGCATTTAACTGTCCAATGATCATTAGAACAATACCATCTGTAGCTTCAATACTAGCTTTACTAATTTGTTTTGCAGCAGTAAATTTTATAGTTGCTATATCCTTTAACCTAAAATATTGGCCATTCTCATTTAAGAGATTTATTTCTCTAATTTTCTCAATAGGGATTACATTGTTTGAGACAATTTGTAATTCCTGATTAGGTGTTTGAATTGAACCAGATACAATTAAGTTAGATGCTTTAATATGATCAATAATACTTTCAATACTAATAAAATATTTCAGAAGTTTATCTTTATCTAATATTATACTTAATTGCTTCTCGTAACCCCCAAAGACATTTACATCAGCTACACCATTTAAAGATAATAAAGCGGGTGAAATATGTTGATCTACAAAAGTTCTTAAATCTAATAAATTTTTTTCTTCAGAAGTAAAACCGATAGTCATTATTGTAGCAGCTGAAGAAGCTAAAGGCATCATTAAAGGAGTATTTACATTAGATGGAAGTATATTTTTAACACCATTAAGTTTTTCCAAGACTAATTGTCTATTAACATTATGATCTGAATTTTCTTTAAAAGTTAAGGTTATTACAGATAGACCTGCAATAGATTCAGATCTCAAATAATCCATATTAGGTATAGCTGCCAAATAGGACTCAAGCGGTCTTGTTACGTTATTCTCAACCTGCTCAGCTGATAGACCTTGAGATTCAGTTTGAATAACAACTAATTTAGGCGAAAACTCAGGAAAAATATCTAAAGACGTTTGAAATAATTTCCAAGAACAAAAAAGAGAAATTAATAAAACAAAGGAAATGGTTATTAAAGGTTTATATATGGATAATCTAATTATTGAATAAAACATTATAAATTCTAATCATCATCTTCTTGCATAATTTGCGAGCGAAATTCCTCAGCTAATAATATTTGAGCTCCAGATACTACAATATTCAAATTTAATAAGGAGTTAGTGCTAAAAACTTTATTATTATCTATATTATAAAAATTAGTTATCTCCTCCTTATAAAAAATTTCATTATTTTCTCTAAAATATGCCCATACTTTTCCACCGTGATAGAGTAAGGCGCTTTCTGGTATAAAATAACCCTCAATCAAGTCTTCATTTTCCAGGAAAACAGTTAGCTTACTATTTGATGAAATTTTTATATTTTGTAATAAAAATATACCTACATTACCTCTTAAATTTGAATTCCCATTATAAGGGTTAAGAAAAATTAATTCTTCATTATTAAATTTATAATTTCTATTTTTATTAGTTAAATTAACATTTTCTATGATTAATAAAGAAGAAGAATTATTTATTAAAGAAGTAAAAATCTTTCTTTCACTAAGAACATCATCCACTAATATACTGCCGTATTCTAATTTTATTTCACTAATAAGAAAATCCATATCTTTTTGTATTGAATTCATATCAGCTTTAATTGATTCAATTTTAAACTCTACTTCCTCCAAATCTTTAAGAGCAATACTACCTTGCTCATCATAAAGAGATTTCAATCTCAAATATATTCTTTCATTATGTGTTTTGTTAATTTTGCTCTTACTAAGCTGTACATTCAAAACGTCGTATTTACTAACTACATCTAATAAGTTTTTATAACCTATAGATATAGCGTTTATTTCTTCTTCTAATGTAATTTTATCTTGTGTTAATTTAGAAACAATAATTCCAGCATCCTTAATTTCATCATCAGATAATTTTATAGCTAATTTATCTTTATAGTACTCTACTCTATTAATTTCATAATCATCATCGTCATCATCGTCATCATCGTCATAAATCTTCATCTCGTTATCTATTAATTCACTCTCATCATCCAAAAAATAATCAAGCCTTGGTTGGAATAATAGCAAAGAAACTACCAAACCAATTAAAACTCCTATCAATACATATATTATTTTTTTCATTGAGAATTACCTTTATATGAATTTGTAAAATAATCTATAGGATAATAAGCATCTTTAGGAAGATAATCTTTATTATTGTAACTATGACCCAGACTGTTTTCAAAATCTAAAAAAGAAAATAACCTATTATATTTAATATCAGATAATAATTTTTCTCTTTGTAAAGTTAATAACTCTGCTTGTAAAACATCAAGATTACTTACATCGCCTTTTTTCCTTCTATTTATTATTATTTCTAAATTTAATTTAGAATTCTGCAGCAAAGATAAACCCGCATAATACTCAGCATTTACAATCAACATTTTAGAAAATGAATTATATACTTCTTGAAGTATCATACTTTGAGTTGCTTCAAAGCTTGCTTTATATAAATCTCTTTTTAAAATTGCCTTATTCATTTTAGCATCCGTAATTTCTTCATTTTTCAATAATAAAGCACCAGTTAAATTAAATATTAGATCAGTTTGATCCCAAAGGATCGCTGGTGATAAAGATTGTATTATATTATTTTCTTCTGCAACTAATAATCTTAACTCAGACTCGGACTCAGCATATTTAGATAAAGAAGTCAAAACATCTCCTCTGCTAACCAAGGCAAAATTTAATTTTTCCTCTAATGTAGATTCTAACTCTTCTATTGTTGCAGTTTTACTATCTTCTAATGCAATTTTCATACTCATTATTAAATCTATTGGTAAGTTTAAATTACTAGATAGGTTTATTCTAGAGGCTTTAATTTTTGATTTAATAATCTTTAAATTACTAATTCTTTCTTCTAACTCTTTCTTATAATTATTTAATAAAATTGAAGAAATTAATCCCTGCTCATATAACCCATTCATAATGTTCAAATTTTTGTCCATTTTATTAGTTATATTGTTTTCTAAAATGTACTCTTCTTCATATTTTAATATTTTTGCAATAGACTTCATAACATTAGTACGAATTTCCCATGCTGGTAAAATTATTTCTAACGCCTTAGTTAAAGTCTTAATTTTTATTAAATCTAGCTTAATTTTTTTAATGGAAATATTGTTTGTAGGAACTTCTAAGCTCAAACCAATGGTAAATGGTTTACCCTTAGTATGATATTCCGTTGTAGGATTTAAAATATTATTTTTAAAACCAGCAGTTATTACTTGTATATCAGCTGCCACTAAACCATACTCAGCCCTCTTCATTTCTAAATTTTTATTATTAAACAAAGCAATCATTACTAATAAGTCAGAATTCCAATAATCATCTTTATCTGGAATAATTAAATTATACCTACTTAAATAAGCTATTAATTTTTGATCATTAATATTATTGGAAAGAATTGATTTAGCTGAAGTTTCAGCGTCAAGCTGCTTGGGCTCAATATATTGAGAAGAAGTACAGCTTATTAATAGAAAAACTGATATTGAAAATAAAATAATATTTCTTTTTAATTTAATCATTAGTCATATCTTATCTAAGTTAAATATAAATATTTAATTTATAAGTTTAAATTTATATACCATATCTAGTCCTCCACCTTTTCTGTCTAAAGGATAAAGGTTGCCACCATATGAAACTACAATATTTTTTGCAAGATACAAGCCAATTCCATTACCACCTGATTTACTATATTCCTTTAAAAAAATATTTTTTTTATCTTTATTACTAATACCTGGTCCACGGTCTCTTACTATAAGTTCTAAAAAATTATTATTGATATTTACACTTATTATTATTTTTTTATCTGATATATTCCAATACAGGCTATTATCAATAGAGGCAGAAATTGCTTCAATTATTTTATTTTTTTCTCCTTTAATCACATATTTCTTTTTTCTATCAATATTTAGATTTAAATCAATATTCTTAGAAGGATATAAATTTTGTAATAAATCAATTATTGTAAAAAAATCAGTGAAATCTTTTCTATCATGATCTCCAGTTTCATAATGATCATTCCGAGCCGTGTTTAATGATGTCTCTATAAAATCGTCTAAATTAGAAATTATATTGTTAATTTTTATAGAATTATTTCTATACATTTTAATATTATCAAAATTTTTAGAATTATAAAATTTTATAGCATTAGTCTTATTCTTTAAATTATGAGCAATATTTTTTGCATTAATCCAATTACTATTAATTTTTAATCTCAAATATCTTTGTAAATATATTATAAAGAAAGAGACTAAAAAAATACTAAATATAACTGGTGTTAATATTGATAAAAGAATAATCCCTAAATCCTCCTCTAAATTCCTAGCATCTGATGAAAGATAAATAACTACACCTACTTTATTATCTATATATATAGGTATACTTTTAGCAATAATATATGAACTATTAAGGTCTCCACCTTTATATATTCTCATCATACTTTTATTTAAATTAAAAGAACATTGTATTTCATAAACTTCAATTTTATCTTGAAATACTGTATACGGGTTACGAAAATAATCGTTACAATCATTTTTTACTTTATAAAAAAAAACTTTTTTAAAAAACGCTGCAAAATCAATGCTGAATTTACCTATCGATATTAAATTATTACTAGGTTTATCAGTAAAATTATTAATTATGCCTTTATTATAAAGTACTTTTCTATCTCTTTCTTGGATAATAAATTTTATATTACCAGAATTATTTTTTACAATATTCAAATTATCTATAATTTTTTTTTCTTCATTTGAAATTGTAAAATCTTTAAAAACCTCTTTCAAGATTGAATAATCATTTTCTACAATTTTATTTACTTTATTTAATTCTTTTTTAGCATAATTTTGGCCTAGTGGACTTAAATATAAAGAACTCAAAAATATTGAAAAAACTATACCAATTAATAATATAAAAGTTGATAATAGTAATATTAACCAAACCTTTATTTGTGCAATATTCATGTCTAACCTAAAATTTCTTCATAAAATCTTCATAAATAAAAAAGTATATCTATATAAATAATTATTATATTTTAACAATTAATTACAGAGGAAGAAATATGTTAAATTATTTAGAAAAAAAATGTCACTTTTATTTATTATTTTTAGTTATTTTAATAGGCAATGGTTGTGCATACTTCGATATTGAAGAACTTAAATCAACGCCTAAGTCTAATAATGAGTTTGCACAAGCACTCTCAGAGTCTTATTTGGAATTTGCACTTTATGAAATGAATGAAATGCATGATGAAATGGATGCTTCATATTTTGCAAAAAAAGGGATTAATGCAAGAAAAAATATAGATACTTCTCCTGAATTAATCAATAACTGGGATATTGATGATGAATATATAGAAATTGTTAATAACAAAAGAAAAGAATTAATTTTTACCCTAAATACTGAAAGAGCGGCTCTATTTCCAAAATTGAGTGCTAGAACTCAGTTAGGTTTTGATTGTTGGTTAGAGCAGTTAGAAGAAGGATGGCAAACAGAACATATAAAAAAATGTTACGATATGATGAATACTGGCTTGATAACACTAGCAAATGATATTAATCATAATACGGATGTAGTTGAAAAGGTTAACTCTATAAAATCTAATAAAAATAAAGAAAATGATATAGAGGAAGCTAAAAATATAAAAGAAATTAAAAAAATTGATGATGTAGAAAAAAAATTAAAATTTGAAATATATTTTGCTCACAATATTTATAAATTAAATAATGAAACTAAAATCACTCTAAAAGATATTAAAAATACTTATAATATTACAAATAACTTTATAATTGAAGTAGTAGGTCATACAGATAGATCTGGAACAGATGAATATAATATTTTATTATCTAAATTACGTTCTAATGAAGTAGAAAAATACCTCATAAGCTTAGGAATAGATAATAAAAATATTACAAGTTATTATTATGGAGAAAGTAGACCTAAAATCGTTACTGCAGATGGTGTTAGAGAAAAAATAAACAGAAGAGTAGAGATATTTTTAAATAACAACAAAAATTAATTATCATACTTATAATCATATTTATAACCAATTGACTGGACAGTTTTTATTGGATTAAAGTTTTTATCAATTTTTTTAAATTTATCTCTTATAGCTTTTATATGACTAACTATTGTATTTTCAAATGTATTTTCATGAACGGTATCATTAGTAGAATGATCATATAATTGAAATTTAGAAAAAACTTGATTCTTATTTTTTATTAAATGCGAAAGAATTTCAAATTCCATTCTTGTAAAATCTATTTCTATATTATGTAATTTGATAGACCTTGCTTTATAATCAATCTCCAAAGGAGGTTCCTTAATTATATCAACTAAATCATTACTTTTATTTAAAGAATTCTTTATAAACTTTCCTAATACCTCAATGTCATTAACGAAATCATTTTTATCATATACAGTTTCTGCACCTACAGATGCTGCATTATCTAAAATTAATGGGTCTACACTTTTTTGTGATGTTAAAAAAACAAAGACTAAATTTGGGTATTTTTTCTTAATATACTTAGCTAACTTTATTCCTTCTTGAGGGTTACCTCCCATATTAACATCAAAGATAACTAAACTTGGCTTAATTTGTGTAACCTTCTCTAAAAAATAATCATAATCTTGGTTTTTATATAAGATACTTTTTACAGAAGAATTGCTTATACTATTTTCTAATTCATCTAATAAAATATCAATCCAAACTTGATCATCTTCTATAATTAAAATCTCTACCATTATTATACCATATCAAAATCTATGACTATTTTGCCTAAATGTTTTCCCGTCTTCATATATTTCAAAGCTTCAGGTAAATTTTCAAATGAAAAAGTTGAGTCAATAATTGGCCTTACATTAGACTCATTAAATTTATCAACCATGCTAATTAATTCTTCTTGATTACCACAAGTTATACCAATCAATCTAGAAGCCTTATAAATTACTCTTCCTATCGGTAAATTGGCATTACCTCCTGATAAAACTCCAATAATACCAATTACTGCGCCAACTTTTGAGGACTTAATTGATTGCTCTAACGTTCCCCCCCCTCCTACTTCAACAACTATATCAACACCTTTTCTATCAGTAATATCTTGGACTTTTTTCCACCATTCTTTATCTTTATTATAATTAATTACATAATCAGCTCCAAACTTTTTAGCTAAGTTTACTCTTTCATCACTAGAAGTAGTCGCTATTACCTGAGCATTAAATAATTTAGCTATCTGAATAGCAAAAATTGATACTCCTCCTAACCCTTGTACTAGAACGATAGACTTGTTGTTTACTTTTCCTTCAGTAACTATTGTTCGCCATGCTGTTAAAGCAGCACAAGGTAGAGTTGATGCTTCATTACAACTCCATTTATTTGGTGACTTAACTATTTTATTTTCTGAATACACTATATATTCTTGCATCACTCCATTTTCTAAACCACCAAGAGCGCTTAAATAGGTATTTTGTTTTATATCACCTGAATCCCAATCTTTGAAAAAAGGTATTGTTACAATATCACCTTTGCTAAATTTAGAAACTGAATCTCCAATTTCAGTAACTACACCTGCACCATCTGATATTGGAACAAATGGAATATTTCCTCCTGTAGGTCCATAACCACCATCAATCATAATTAAATCTCTAAAATTTAAGCTAGCAGATTGCATTTTTATAAGTACGTCATTCTTATTATTTATTTTAGGAACTGGTCTATCTTCAATATTTAGTTCTTTAATACTATAACCATTTAATTGCCAAGTTCGCATTGCATACTCCTATATCAAATAATTTACTTTTTATAATTCTTAAATTTATTTAAAACTTTTTCCATTTGATTTAAAGATAAAATTTTTGGGTTTCCTAACTGTCTAGCTAATATATATTGTTTAGAAATATTTTCTATTTCTTCAGCGAGTTCAAAGGCTTCATCTAATGAACTACCATATGTAATTTGCCCATGGTTTGCAATTAAACAAGCTGTTCTATCTTTTAATGCCTTAATAATATTATTAGATAATTGTCTAGTTCCAAAGGTTGCATATTCTGCGCATTTAATATCAATACCTCCTGCAATTGCAACCATATAATTAAACGCTGGAATCTTAACTCTATGAGTAGATAATGCTGTAGCGTTCAATGAATGTGAATGTACAATTGCTTTACAACACTTTTTATTAATATAAATATCTTGGTGAAATCTCCATTCTGATGATGGTTCTAATCCTTTTTTATTATATTCTCCTTCTAACGATACAAATACGATATCTTTTGTTGAAAGCTCTTCGTACTTTATACCTGATGGAGTAATTAAAAAACCGTCAATCTTATTTTTTAATTTAACTCTTATAGATAAATTACCTGATCTCAGAGGAGATAATTTTGTTTCATTAAGCTTTTGAGCAAATTTAATAATTTCTTTTTTTAATTTAATCATTTAAACAATTTTCTTATACCATCTCTAGAGGCCTTACATATACCTTTATCAGTAATTAACTTGGTAACTAATCTAGCTGGAGTAACATCAAAACCAGGATTATGACTTTTTACAAAATTAGGTGTTATTTTAACATTACTAATTTTTCCTAATTCATTTATCCCTCTTACTAAAGTAACTTCCTCTTGAGCCCTTTCTTCAATTTCAATTTTATTTACTCCCGATGTTAAATTAAAATCTATAGTTGATTCTGGTAAAGCAACATAAAAAGGAATATTATTATCATACGCACATAATGCTTTCATATAAGTACCTATTTTATTACATACATCCCCACTTGATGTAGTTCTATCTGACCCAACTATACACATATCAACTTTACCATTTTGCATGAGATGGCCGCCAGCGTTATCAACAATTAATGTATTATTCACTCCATGCTTACTAAGCTCCCAAGCCGTTAAAGCTGCTCCTTGAGATCTAGGTCTTGTCTCATCAACCCAAACATGAACATCTATTCCTTTATTATATGCTTTATATATTGGTGCTAAAGCTGTACCCCAATCTACACAGGCTAACCATCCAGCATTACAATGTGTTAAAATATTTATAGTTTTATCATTTTTGATATGAGACTCAATAATTTCTAATCCATAATCACCTATACGTGAACATTGTTCTATAGATTTTTTCTCCAATTTACTCGCAAAAACCCATATTAAATCAGCTTTTTCTTTAGTAGGTGCGTTCTCAATTAATTTTATAATATTTTCTAATGCCCATTTTAAATCAACTGCAGTAGGTCTAGTAGCAATTAACTTTTTAAAAGCTTCATTTAAATTTCTTTTGCTTGGGTTTTCATATGCCGCAAAAAACATACCGTATGATGCAGTAACACCTATTAATGGCGCTCCCCTAACCCACATATCCTTTATAGCTTTACAACAATCACTAAAACTATTTAAAGTTATATATTTTAATTCATGAGGTAATAATGTTTGATCAATAATTTTTACCTTATAATTATCATTAGATTCTATAGATTGTCGTGATATTCCATCAATAAGCATAAATAAACCTTAAATATTTTAAATAATTATACTACAAATATTATTATATATTTGTAGTATTAATATCATTATATATAATTCTAATAAATACTAATAAATTTTAAGGTATAAATATGATTCCAAGATATAGTAGACCTGAAATGACAAAAATTTGGAATACAACTTCTAGATTCCAAATATGGCTAGATATTGAAAAATATGCCTGTGAAGCACAGGAAAAATTAGGAGTTATTCCAAAAGGTGTAGCAAAGCAAATCGATAAAAAAGGGAAATTTGAAATAGACAAGATTGATGCTATTGAAAAAGAAGTAAAACACGATGTAATAGCATTTCTTACAAATGTAGCTCAGCATGTGGGTCCAAAAGCCAGATTTATTCACCAAGGAATGACATCTTCTGATGTTCTAGATACTTGTCTAAATGTTCAATTAATGCAAGCAAGTAAAATACTTGATAAAGGTATAGCAAGATTATTAAAAGCTCTAAAAAAAAGAGCTTTATCTAGTAAAGAAATGGTTTGTATTGGAAGAAGTCATGGCATACATGCTGAACCAACTACTATGGGACTAAAATTTGCGTATGCCTATGCTGAATTTAATAGATGCAGAGAAAGATTAGATTTTGCCTGCAAAGATATTGCTACATGTAAAATTTCAGGAGCAGTGGGTACTTTTGCTAATATTGATCCAAAAGTTGAGCAGTATGTTGCGAAAAAAATGAAATTAAAGCCTGAAACCATTTCTACACAAATATCACCAAGAGATAGACATGCTATGTATTTTTCAGTTTTAGGAATTATAGCAAGTTGCCTAGAAAGAGTTTCAATAGAAATAAGACATTTACAAAGAACAGAAGTTAGAGAAGCTGAAGAAAAATTCAGTGATGGACAAAAAGGCAGTTCTGCAATGCCACATAAAAGAAATCCGATATTAACTGAAAATATAACAGGATTAGCTAGGTTAGTAAGATCAGCAGTAATGCCTGCTCAAGAGAATGTAGCTCTATGGCACGAAAGAGATATTTCGCATTCATCAGTTGAGAGAGTTATTGCACCAGACGCAACTGTAACCTTAGACTTTGCCATTAATCGACTAGCTGGTGTTATAGAAAACTTAGTTTTATACCCCAAAAATATGAAAAAAAACCTGAATCAACTTGGAGGCTTACATTTTAGCCAAGGCGTATTACTTGCTTTAACGCAAGCAGGAATGAGTCGAGAAGATGCATACAGAGTAGTTCAAAAATCTGCAATGGATGTATGGAATAATAAGACTGATTTTAAAACACTTTTAATAAATGATAAAAATGTAAGTAAATATTTAAATAAAAATGAAATAGATACTCTTTTTGATTTGAAAAAACATACAAAAAATATTCCTTATATTTTTGATAAAGTTTTTAAAAATAAATAAAGTTTAAAAATTAATGTGCACTTTATTAATACTCTTTAGGCCAAAAGATAAATGGCCGTTAATTATTGCAGGAAATAGAGATGAAATGATAGACAGGCCTTGGTTGTCTCCAGGTAAACATTGGCCAGATTCTCCTAATATAATAGCTGGCAAAGATTTAACTGCGGGAGGAAGTTGGCTTGGAATAAATGAACATGGTTTAGTTGCTACAATACTGAATAGATCAAATAGTTTAGGACCAAGTAGTAATAAATTAAGTAGAGGTAATATAGTTATAGATGTTTTAAATAAAAATAATATTGAAGATGCACTTAGCTATATAAAATCTATAAATAATTCAAAATGGAAACCATTTAATTTATTTTTAGCTAATAATAAAAGAGCATATTGGATAAAAAGTAATGGTAAAGATAAAATAGAAATACATAATATACCCGAAGGAAAACATTTTTTAGATAGTCATGATAATTTAAATGCCGCAATAATAACTCCTGATGCTGAAATAGTTGAAAATGCAATTAAACTTAAACCAGCATATATTATTTTTAATAATTATAAGCTAATCTTAAAATGGAACAGGTCATTAAGATTTAGTTTAGCCGTATGCACATTAAAAAATAGTTTTGAAAATGAAACTTAAGATAATAATTTTTTTAGCAATAATTTTAACATCATGTGAAACTACTAATAAAAAAGTAATCACGAATAAAAATTTCAAAAATTTTTCAAATGATGGATTTGCTCTTATATATAATAATGATAT
>Ga0209036_1001034_pt1 | contig 11940 bp, 10 predicted proteins | sample MarorgKNORR_S2LV_3_FD_188222 | JGI IMG/M metagenome (GOLD analysis project Ga0209036, IMG submission 188222) | Marine microbial communities from the Southern Atlantic Ocean, analyzing organic carbon cycling - DCM_A/KNORR_S2/LV (SPAdes) (version 2) | ecosystem: Environmental > Aquatic > Marine >... | reverse complement strand
AAATCAATGGATATGTGTTTAACAGGAAGAATGATGGATGCTAAGGAGGCTGAGAGTATTGGTTTGGTTAGTAGGATTCTATCTAATGATAATTTTGTTGATGATGTAGTTGAAATAGCTAAAGAAGTTGCTAATAAGTCATTAGTGGCAACAATGATGACTAAAGAGATGGTGAATAGAGCGTATGAAACAACTCTAGCTGAAGGCGTTCGTTTTGAAAGAAGGTTATTTCACTCCATGTTTGCGACGAAAGACAAAGCGGAAGGAATGGCAGCTTTTGTCGAGAAAAGAAAACCAGAATTTAAAGATGAGTAATAGAAAGCTTGACGCTTTAATATTAAGTAAATATAAAGCCTAGCAATACAAAAAAAGGTTTATTATGGCTAATTTATCTTCTTCCAAAAAAATGGTAAGAAAAATTATAAAAAGAACTGAGAGAAATAAATCTCTTAGAACTAATGTAAGAACGCATATTAGAAGATTTGAAGAAGCTGTTGCTTCAGGAGAAACTAACGAAGCACAATTAGCTTTTAATATAGTTCAGCCAAAACTAATGAAACTTGCTCAAAAAGGCATAGTTCATAAAAAAAATGCATCTAGAAAGATATCTAGGTTATCCAAAAAATTAAAATCTCTAAATTAAAAACTATAAATTAAAAAAAAATAAAAATTATTTCATTTTTTTGTTGATTCATGTTGCATCATTCTTGACTCGAGGCTAGTGTTAATTTGTAATTTTTTTTTAGATTTTCAAAAAAAAACTTAAACAACATATCAATGTTGTTTCTCAGTATTGAAGGGTATTCTGTCTTGGAAGATAATAATTTGCAGCTTAATAAAATTAAAGAGGGTTGGGAACGCTCTCTTTCTATATTGAGAGCTGAAATAGGTGAAGCTACATTTAAAAGTTGGTTTAAAAATATTCAATTTGGAGATTTTTCTCGAAGTAAATTAACTCTTTTAGTGCCAACTAGATTCATGAGAGATTGGATAGAAAATCATTATCTTGACCGAATTTTATCAATTCTTTCCAAAGAGTTGAGAGAAGTAAAATCTGTTGTTATTGATATTGCTTCAACTGATTTAACAGATAATAAAGACAGCTCAAAGGATCAAGAAGATAAAATTGGTGTTTCAGTGAAGGCCTCTGAGTCATTATTAGATCACAATTCTGTTGGCGCACCCTTAGATGAAAGATTATCTTTTGAAAATTTCGTAGTTGGCCCATCTAATGAGCTTGCATATGCAGCAGCTAGAAGAATTACAGAAAGAAGGAATGTTTCTTTTAATCCTTTATTTTTATATGGCGGTGTGGGTCTTGGTAAAACTCATTTACTTCACGCTATGGCTCTAGAAATTAATAAAAATTGGCCTGAAAGAAAAGTTTTATACCTTTCTGCAGAAAAATTTATGTATCAATTTATTAAGGCTTTAAGATTTAAAGATACTATGGCATTTAAACAACAGTTCCGATCTGTAGATGTTTTAATGATTGATGACATTCAATTTATTGCTGGAAAAGATTCTACACAAGAAGAATTTTTCCATACTTTTAATACATTAATTGACCATAATCATCAGGTTATCATTTCTGCTGATAGATCACCAGTAGATCTTGATGGTATTGAGGAAAGAATTAGATCTAGATTAGGATGGGGCTTAGTTGCTGACATTCATCCTTCAGATTATGAATTACGTCTTGGTGTTCTTCAATCTAAAGCAGAATCTCATATTATAGAAAATCCTGACATAGTAATACCGGATAATCTTTTAGAATTTCTTGCCCAGAGAATTGACTCCAATATTCGTGTTTTAGAAGGGGCATTAAACAGAGTCATTGCATATTCATCATTTGCTAATAGGCCTTTAAGTACTGATATGGCGAAGGAAGTATTGAAAGACTTAATTAGAGCGTCACAAAGAAAAACTACAATAGATGATATACAAAGAAAAGTTGCAGATTATTATAATCTTAGATTATCAGATTTATTATCTGCAAGAAGATCAAGAACTATTGCAAGACCGAGACAAATTGCTATGTATTTATCAAAAATCTTAACCACTAGATCTCTTCCAGAAATTGGAAGAAAATTTGGTGGTAGAGACCATACAACAGTAATTCATGCGGTCAAAAAAATAGAAGATTTAAGAGTTGGTGATGTGGCAATTGATGAAGAGGTTGAAGTTCTTCGGAGATCTCTTGAAAATTGATTCTTAAGTGATTTTTCCTAGTTTTCTGCTATAATCTATAAGTGATTCGTAGATAATTTATCTATGTTAAACTAAGGAGTTATAATTTATGAAGATCTCAGTTGAAAGAGATATTCTTCTTAAGAGTCTTAATCATATTCAAAGTGTTGTTGAAAGAAGGAATACTATTCCTATTCTTTCAAATGTAAAAATTATAGCAAACAATGAAGGAATTTCGCTTACTGCTACTGATTTAGATCTCGAAATTATAGAAAGCCTTGATGAAGCCAATACTATCGAAGATGGTGAAATTACCACATCTGCACATACACTTTACGATATTGTAAGAAAGTTACCCGAAGGATCGTCATTAGATATTGCAACTAAAGATAATGATAAATTAGAATTATCATGTGGACAGTCAAATTTTGAATTATCAACTTTGCCCGTAGAAGATTTCCCTGAAATGTCTTCAGGCGAAATGCCTTGTAATTTTATTATAGATTCTGAAGAACTTGCCAATATGATTGATAAATCTAAGTTCGCTATCTCTACTGAAGAAACTCGATACTATCTTAATGGTATTTTTTTTCATGCAATAAATAATTCTTTAAGAAGTGTTGCCACCGATGGACATAGATTAGCGTGTATACAATCAAATTTACCAGAAGGTGCAGATGATATTCCGAGCATCATCATACCAAAGAAGACTATTGGTGAAGTTAGAAAATTAATTGAAGATATTGAAGGGAATATTAATTTATTTATTTCTGAAACCAAAATAAGATTTGAAGTAACAAATATCTCTCTAACATCAAAATTAATTGATGGAACTTTTCCTGATTATGAGAGAGTTATTCCTAAAACAAATACAAAAATTATGACTGTAAAGACACATGATTTTGCTTCTTCAATTGATCGCGTAGCAACAATTTCGTCTGATAAATCTAAAGCAGTAAAATTTGCGATCAATAATAATTCTTTAACATTAACTGTTATTAATCCAGATGCTGGTACAGCTGTTGAAAAAGTTGATGTTAGTTATGAGGCAGATGATTTAGAGGTAGGTTTTAATGCAAGATATTTACTCGATATAGCTTCTCAAATATCTGGAGATACGATGACCTTTATTCTAGAGGACCCAGGAGCGCCAGCCTTAATTAATGACTCTGCTCATGAAGATGCAACATATGTTTTAATGCCTATGAGGGTATGATAGGTTCATTTTAAATTGTCACAAGATACAAATATAGAAATTACGAATAACAAGAAATCATTTGATCGAATTAAATTTTTAAAACTGATAAATTTCCGTTCGCATTCTGAATTTAATCTAGAATTATCTGGTAAACCCATTGCTATAATTGGCAATAATGGTGCCGGTAAAACAAATATTTTAGAAGCTATTTCTTTGTTGTCTCCTGGTAGAGGCTTAAGAAATTCAAAATTTTCTGAAATGGTTAAAGACGATAATATGTTACCTTGGGGAGTTAATTTTGAAATTTTATCAAATGATAAAACTTATCAAATTTCTTCTGGCTTAAAAGATAATCATAAAGGTAGAGATATTAAAATTAATGGTAAAAAAGTCTCCGGATCAAGCGCGTTGCCCGAGATTATTTTACTTTCATGGTTAACTCCATCTATGGATCAAATATTTAATGAAACACCATCTTATCGACGTAGATTTATTGATAGATTATGCGCTGTTTATGAAAAAAATCACACTAAGAATATTAAAATCTATGAAAAATTAATGGCTGAAAGAAATTCTTCATTTAAAAATAAAATTATTGATAATGTTTGGCTTGATGCTTTGGAAGATCAAATGTCAGAAGTATCAATATCAATAGCTGAAACTAGACTATCATTTATTGGTAATCTTAATAAAGTTTTGGAGTCTAATTTGGATATTGTTTGGCCAAAAGCTAATCTCGAAATTCACGGATTTGTAGAAAGCTTAGTTTCTTCTTGGAATAATGATAAGGCAAAAGAGATGCTCAGTGAAGAATTAAAAGATAATAGGGAGAGAGATTTTTTTTCTAAACGCACTACTGAAGGCGTTCATAGAAGCGATTTGTTTGTTACTGAAAGAAATAAAAATATTGAAGCTAAGAAATGTTCGACCGGCGAACAAAAGTCTCTTTTAATGGGTATTATTTTATCCCATCTCGAGCTTGTTTCAAATTATAAGTTCAGATACCCGGTCTTACTTTTGGATGAAGTTTTGGCTCATTTTGATAAAATTAGGCGTAAGTCTTTTTTTAAGCAAATTCAAGATATTGGTTCTCAAATTATTATGACTGGTACTGATATTTCTGTATTTGAGGAATTAGAAGAAATAGAAATTTATCATCTAAATAATAAAAAGATAATGAATATTCGATAGGAAATAAAATGGCAAAAAAAGAAAACAAAAAGAAAGCTAGTAAAAAAACAAAAGAGGAAAATGATTATGGCGCAGAGTCCATTAAGGTTCTTAAGGGTTTAGAGGCAGTAAGAAAAAGACCTGGAATGTATATTGGAGATACTGATGATGGTACTGGCCTTCATCATATGGTTTATGAGGTTGTTGATAATTCTGTTGACGAGGCTTTAGCTGGTCATTGTAAAATGATTTCGGTTATTTTGAATGCTGATGAATCAGTTACTGTTAAGGATGATGGTCGAGGAATACCTACTGAGATACATAAGGAAGAGGGTATTTCTGCTGCAGAGGTTATCATGACACAATTACATGCAGGAGGTAAATTTGACCAAAATTCATATAAGGTTTCCGGAGGTCTTCATGGTGTTGGGGTATCAGTTGTCAATGCATTATCAGAAAAACTAGATCTAACAATTAAAAGAAATGGAAAAGAACATGCAATGTCTTTTGCGAATGGAGAAGCCTCGAAAGCCCTTAAGGCAGTAAAAGATTGTAAAGATGAAACAGGAACAGAAATTACTTTTTATCCATCAAAATCAGTTTTTACTATGACAGAATTTAGTCGCAGAACTTTAGAAACAAGATTGAGAGAAATGGCTTTTTTAAATTCTGGTATTTCCATTCATTTGGAAGATAAAAGAAAAGATGAACCTTGGGTCAAAACTATGTCTTATGAAGGAGGATTAGAGGAATATGTTAGGCATATTGATCAAACAAGAAAATCTCTAATGGAAGTCCCAATAAGTTTTACTGGTAAAAAAGATGAAATAGAGGTTGATGTATCAATGTGGTGGAATGACAGTTATTACGAAACTGTAAATTGTTTTACAAATAATATTCCTCAAAAAGACGGCGGCACTCACTTAGCCGGATTAAGGTCAGCATTAACACGAGTCGTAAATTCATATGCTCAAGAATCAGGCTTAACAAAAAAAGAAAATGTTCAACTTGTTGGAGAAGATATTAGAGAAGGTTTCACATGCGTTTTATCAGTAAAAGTTGCCGACCCCAAATTTTCAAGTCAAACAAAAGATAAATTGGTATCATCTGAGGTTAGGCCTGTTGTTGAAAGTTTAATTAATGATCTTTTATCTAATTGGTTTGAAGAGCATCCCAATGAGGCCAAGATAATTGTTGGAAAAGTCGTTGAAGCTGCTTCTGCTAGAGAAGCAGCTAGAAAAGCTAGAGATCTCACAAGGAGAAAAGGAGCTCTAGATATTTCATCATTGCCAGGAAAACTGGCAGATTGTCAGGAAAAAGATCCTGAAAAATGCGAAATATTTATTGTAGAGGGTGAGTCAGCTGGAGGTTCTGCGAAGCAAGGTAGAGATAGGTCTACGCAAGCGATTCTTCCTTTAAAAGGTAAGATTATAAATTGTGAAAAAGCAAGATTATCAAAAGTTCTTTCTTCCAATGAAATAGCAACTTTAATTACAGCTTTAGGCGGTGGTATTGGCAACTCTTCAAATGAAAGTGATCAAGACGATGAAAGCTTCAAGACTGATAAACTAAGATATAAGAAAGTAATTATAATGACTGATGCGGATGTAGATGGTGCCCACATCAAGACATTACTTTTAACTTTTTTCTATAGACAAATGAGACCATTAATCACTGACGGTTGTTTATATATAGCTCAGCCCCCTTTATATAAAGCGAAAAAGGGTAATTCAGAAACTTATTTAAAGGACGATGACGATTTAGAAAACTATCTAATAGATTCAGGTATTAACGATTCTTCTTTTATATTAAATACAGGAGAGGTTATAGCTTCAAACGATTTAATTGACTTGGTAACCAAAAGTAGAAATTTTAAAAAATTAATAAATTCTTTACCTAAAAAATATAACCAAGGATTTGTTGAGGCAGTTTCCGTTAGTAGTGCTTTTAAACAGCCTATCGAAATCTCTGATAAAGTTTTAGCAGAAATATCAAATAGACTAACAAAAAAATATAGTGATATTGATGCTGATTGGAAAGCTAGCTACGATGACGAAAATGGTCTCATGGTTTCAAGGGAAGTTAGAGGAGTTAGTGAAAATATGAGTATTGGTAGAGGTTTATTTGATTCTGCAGACTCGAGAAGACTTGAAAAAATATCTAATGATATAAAACAATTTTTTCCATTTGTAGATAAGGAATCTTCCAATATTTTTGAAAGAGATGGAAGAAGCTACATAATTAATGGACCAATTGATTTGATAGAATCAATCTTTATAGAGGGAAGAAAAGGATTACAAATACAACGTTACAAAGGTTTAGGTGAAATGAATGCCGAACAGCTTTGGGACACAACTTTAGATCCAGAATCTAGAAGACTTTTACGTGTAAAGATTGATTCTGGAGTTGATAATAGTGGTATATTTGCCGATCTGATGGGAGATGAAGTGATAAAAAGAAGAGAGTTTATCCAAGATAGTATTGAGTCAGGTGACTTAGTGGCAAATTTAGATATATAGATTTCTAGCCTTTTATTTGCGGGATAACTTTTACTAATTTTTTAATAACATCTTCAGAAGATGTATTAGGTTTTATAAAATCAACAAATTCCGCATTCTTATTGGCAATAAATATAATATCTAAGTGATTAACAGAGTAATTATCGGGCATATCAATGTTATTTTCTTTTTTAAAATATACTTTCCAATCTGAGGTAACTTTATTTATCTCTGAAATTGTACCTGTTAAACCAATTATTTCATCATGAAAAGCAGTAACATAATTTGATAAAATTTCTTCATTGTCACGCTCTGGGTCCACTGTAATAAAAAGAGGAGTGATTTCTTCATTTTCTAATTTATCAAGAACATTTGCCATGGTCAGTAATGTAATAGGGCAAACATCAGGGCAATATGTAAAACCAAAATATATTAGCATGGGATTTTGGTTTTCTATTGTATCAAAAATTTTTCCATCATGAGTTCTCAATTTAAAGTGACCACCAGGTATTCCTTCTTGGTTTTCAACTTCTGTAACAACTTTATCCTGGTTATAACTTCTATTTGAAGAAATGAAAAAAGTTCCAAAAAGGTACAATACAAAAGATAATAGAGCGGCAGCCAATAAAATTAAAAAATATTTTTGAAACATGTAGATGTATGTATAATAAGAATGTATTAAAATCCATTAATTTAAATAATAAGGTAAAAAAAATGAGAAAATTTCTAATAGTAAGTTTTTTGATATTACTTTTTATTCCTTATATTTCTATCAATGCACAATATGGAGGGTTTAATGATAGTCCTTTTAAGGAAGGGGCTCTCGTTACAGCTGTCAAAACGGGCAGACTCCAAGATTTAGTTTCTGCATTAAATTCTGGAGCTTCTATTAATGAAAGAGATTTTGATGAAGTACCGGCATTATTGCTCGCTATTGAACGGTCAAGAATAGATATGACATTATTTTTATTAGAGCAAGGTGCAAGGGTTAATATGAAAGACCAAGATAACCGAACAGCCTTATCGCTTGCTGTATTTAAGGATGATCCAAATTTAATAAAAACATTAATAAGTTATGGAGCTGATCCAAATAAATTAGGACCAAACCGTCAAACCCCACTAATAATTGCTTCAAGAGAAGGTAAATTTAATTCTGCTAAAGCTTTGTTACAAGGGGGTGCATATCCTGATGATACAGATTTAACTGGCAGAACAGCACTTGATTGGGCAAAATCTAAACGATTTAAAAGGATTGAAATTTTGTTAATTGAAAATGGAGCATATAATAATTAGGTATATAGTCCATTTATTCTGCTGCAATATTTCTACTAGTGTTATCCCTGAAATTTATTTCTTTTAAGAACTGAAGCCCTTCATCAGCTATATCATCACCAACCATTCGATCTCCTTCTTCTTTTAATTCATCAAGATCAACATAGACTGAATAAAAATCTTTTGTTCGGTCAGTAATAATACCAGCTTTGAAGAGAGTTTTAACAAGAACCCTAAAGATATCAGTCGACTCCCTCATTCTCTCTCTTCTATCATCATCGGTTATGATTTCGTGTAGTTCATCAAGCACTTGTTTCCAATCAAGACCAAATTGATCATATATAATTTTTTTCTGTTCAGGGTTAACTAAATTAAATAACAAAATTTGGAAGCAATTGGCTGCCCAATCTTCAATAATATTTTGTTCATTCTCATCTAATTTAGGAATAGTTTTATCCGCCCATATTTTTCCAAATTTGTGATGAAATGCTTCATCTGTCATAACTAATTGCATTAACTTAACTAAAACTGGGTCATAACTGTGTTGATAAATTGTTGCAAAAGCTCCCATAGCTAATCCTTCTACTAGAATTTGCATTCCAACTATTTTTTTATAAACTTCTGGTGCATTAACTAATTCACTTAACAGATCTCCAAGAGTTTGCCCAACTGGGAGTGGTTTGCCCCATCTAGAATTAATGTACTTAGCAAAACCAGTTACATGTCTAGCTTCTTCTCTAGCTTGATTTGCAGCATATTCTTGTGCTCCTTGATCTTTTAATATGTGGCAGAGACTTGCTGATAAATTTAATGCTCCTTGTTCTCCATGAAGAATTGCCGACATCTGCCACCTAAAACTCTCATTCGCAAGTTTTATTTTGGATTTTTGATCCAATTTCATTACCGATGGGCACTGTAACTCTGGAAGAAATTCTTCAGGCATAAGTAATTTATTTTCAACATCAAAGTTCTCAGAAAAATCAATATATTTTGTATCCAGAGGATCCCAAAAGTGAGCATGAGTGTCTGAAATTATCTTATCAAAATCACTTGATCTTTGTTCATATCGATCAACTTCAATCATTGACGCAAAGTCATCTGGCGCTACAGCCTCATAGGCTGCATTCTTTGTAATTTGATCAGATTTTTTCAATTTTTTCTCCATAGTCGTTTATTATTTAATAATTATTAGAACAATTAACAAATAGATTCAAGTATTTGAAATTAGATATAATTTAGAAGTCCTTCAATTATACAAGCAAATAAAAGTAAGCCTAGCTGAATAAAAGAAGCAAAAAAATTAGACATAGCATTTTTTTTAGTTGTTTCTAATACAAGAACTATGCTTCTCCAAAAGAAATAAAGACCTCCAACAAAAACAAAAATTAGATAGATTATACCCATATTGAATAATAACGGAACAAATGAAATCAAAACTAATAAAACAGTTTGAGAAAGAATGACATAAGAAGAGCTTTTTGCCCCAATCAGGTTTGGAAGCATTGGTATTTTTGCTTTAGCATAATCTTCTTCTATAGCTATTGCTAAACTCCAGAAATGTGGTGGCGTCCAAAGGAAAAGAATTAAAGAAAGAATTATTGCTGAAACTGATAGCATTGGATTTACTGCCGCTGAGCCTGCAAGCACAGCAAAACTTCCAGCAAGACCTCCTATAACTATATTATATATACTCGATCTTTTTAAAACTACTGTGTAAATATAGCCATAAAATAGAGCTCCTAATAACAAATAGATTGCGGTTGCTATATTTAAATAATATGCAGCTAATAATAGAGAAAAAACCAGTAGTGCAAAGAATCCGATTAACCAGGAAATTTCTGTTTTAAAAAAACCTGTGGCAAATGGTCGCTGAGATGTTCGAGGCATCAATTTATCCAAATCTTTTTCATAAAATTGATTAAAAGCACTTGAGCTTGCCGAGGATAGAAAAGTACAAAATATTAGAACCAAAAATTGTTTAAAAGTGAAAGAATTACTGTAAGGCATGATAAAAACCCCAGAAACCGCACATAATGTTATTGTTAAGCTAATTCTAACTTTAAAGATTTCAATAACTTTTCTTAAAAATGTAAACATGTTTATTCTGGGCTTTATTTTTTTTATCAAATTCTATGAATTATCTATTATATTAATAAATCTATTTCCACAATGACCTAATTCAAATATAGCTCTTATCTTGACTTTAAATTGACTATAAGTAATTTGTCTCTTGAATCTAAAAACAATATTTATTATCTGTTATTAGTTAAAACTTTTTTTAAAGGAGCTTACCCAAATGATTGCCTTCGTAATGTTTCTTGTAGTGCTTGGGTCGATAGTTTTTCATCTTTTAAGTCCGTGGTGGTGGACACCAATTGCTTCAAATTGGGGTGGAATAGATTCTATACTTCAACTTACTTTTGCTTTGACTGGCTTTGTTTTTGCAGCAGTTATAGGTTTTATGATTTACTGTATTTATAAATTCAAAAAAGTACCTGGCAGAAGAGGTGCATACGAGCCTGAAAGTAGGAAAACTGAGATAACTCTTACAGCCGTAACTACAGTCGGTATTATTGCTCTATTGGCGCCAGGTTTAGTTGTCTGGGATGAATATGTTAGTCCCCCTGATAATGTCGTTCCAATAGAAGTTATGGGCCAACAATGGTACTGGAGTTTTAGATTACCAGGCGAAGATGGTATTTTAGGTACTAGTGATGCTCGAAATATCAATGATGAGAATCCATTTGGAATGAATCCAAATGATCCAAATGGTCAAGATGATATTTTAATACAAGGCGATGATCTGCACCTATTAATTGATCAACCAGTGAAAGTCTTGTTGCGATCCATTGATGTTCTGCATAATTTTTATGTGCCACAATTCAGAGGAAAAATGGATATGGTTCCAGGGATGATTACATATTATTGGTTTACTCCTGAAAAGTCAGGTGAGTATGAAATATTATGTGCTGAGCTATGCGGCGTTGGTCATCACGCTATGAGAGGGTTTGTCTCTGTTGATAATGAGTCAAATTATAATGAATGGTTATCTGAACAAATGACATTTAAGGAATCAATGGAGTCCGCGTCTTTGAATGTTAATAAATTTGCGGAAAATAAATAATATAGAAAGAGGTAAGAAATGTCTGATGCTATAATTCCAGAAAGAGAAGTTGAGGAGCAGGAACTCTATCATGCTAAGAGTTGGTGGACTGAAAAGGTTTTTTCTCAAGATGCGAAAATAATTGGTATACAATATTTTTGTACTGCTACAGCTATTGCTTTAATTGGTTTAGTTTTATCATGGTTTATGAGAATGCAAATAGGTTTTCCTGGCCTCTCAATCGTTAGTGAAAGTTTTTATTATCAAGCTATAACTATGCATGGAATGATAATGGTTGTTTATTTCTTAACAGCCCTATTTCTTGGAGGATTTGGTAATTATCTAATTCCACTTATGGTTGGAGCAAGAGATATGGTTTTTCCTTATTTGAACATGATAAGCTATTGGACTTTTTTATTGGCTTGTTTAGTTCTAGTTGCTAGTTTTTTCACTCCTGGGGGCCCAACTGGCGCTGGATGGACTTTATATCCTCCTCAAGCAATTCTAGG
>Ga0209036_1001033_pt1 | contig 11940 bp, 7 predicted proteins | sample MarorgKNORR_S2LV_3_FD_188222 | JGI IMG/M metagenome (GOLD analysis project Ga0209036, IMG submission 188222) | Marine microbial communities from the Southern Atlantic Ocean, analyzing organic carbon cycling - DCM_A/KNORR_S2/LV (SPAdes) (version 2) | ecosystem: Environmental > Aquatic > Marine >... | reverse complement strand
TGAAACTGAAAACCCTGAAGATTTAGCAAAACAAATTTTAAGCCTAGAGCACAAGCATTATCCAACAGTTATAAAACAAATTTTAAATGTCAAATCCTGATATAATAATTTATACTGACGGTTCATCAAGAGGAAATCCTGGACCAGGTGGATATGGGATACTCATGCAAAAATTTGATTCAAATTATATCAAAGAGTTTTCTGAAGGATATAGAAAAACCACCAATAATCGCATGGAGCTATTAGCGGTAATTGTAGCATTAGAAAAAATAAAAAAAGATAATCAGTCAGTACACATATATACTGACTCAAAATATGTCAGCGAATCCGTTGAAAAAAAATGGATTAATAACTGGGAAAAAAAAGGGTTTAAAAACAAAAAAAACTCTGACCTTTGGATTCGTTTTTTAAAAATTTATAGAAAACATATGGTTAGTTTTTTTTGGATTAAAGGACACAACAACAACCCCCGTAACGAAAGATGTGACAAGCTTGCTTTTAACGCTTGTTCCAAAAACGAATTATTAATTGACAAGGTATATGAAGAGTCTGTCAAATAAAGAAATATTAATAACAGGAACGGTAGCTTTTGATGATATAGAAACACCAACTGGATCTTCTGGAAAAATAATAGGAGGAGCTGGGACTTATATAGCATTAGCCGCTTCTATTTTCAGTAAAAAAATTAGTTTAGTTTCTGTCATCGGTGATGATTTTTTAGAAGAAGATATCAAAATGCTTCAATCAAAAAATATAAATACCGACATGATTGAAAGAATTGCTGGAGAAAAATCTTTTTATTGGAAAGGAAAATATCATTCTAACTTTAAAACAAGAGATACTCTTATTACTGAGCTCAATGCACTTGAAAAGTTTAACCCAATAGTAAATCAATCGAGTAAAAAGGCTGAAATTATTGTACTTGGCAACCTCCACCCCTCAGTTCAGCTAAGCGTCCTTGATCAACTTGAAAGCGATTATAATTTTGTTATACTAGATACAATGAATTTTTGGATGGATACAGCAATAGATGAATTAAATAAAGCAATAAATAAAACAGATTTAATTGTTATTAATGATGAAGAAGCTGAACAGTTAACAGGAGAGTCTAATTTAGAAAAAGCATCAAATAAAATATTAAAAATGGGGCCAAAAATAGTTATAATCAAAAAAGGAGATAAAGGCTCAGAAATTTTTAGTGAAAAAGAAAGTTTTCATATTCCTGCGTACTCAATTAAATCTGTTGTAGACCCTACTGGTGCTGGAGATTGTTTTGCTGGAGGCCTTGCCGGATATTTATCTATCCAAGATCAAATTGATTTTAATTCAATAAAAAAGTCTATGATTTTTGGGTCTATAGTTGCATCATATTGTGTAGAGGATTTTGGTGTTGTTGGAGTACAAAATTTAGATTTTTCTGATATTCAAAAAAGAACAGAAATATTCAAACCGTATTTACTTTAATTAAACAAGATTATCATATTTTTGTAATAATTAAACGCAATGAGTGATCAATTAAACCACGAATGTGGCTTAGCTCTTATTAGATTATTAAAACCTCTAGATTTTTATAAGAAAAAATATGGAACATCAACGTATGGTTTAAACAAACTTTATTTGATGTTAGAAAAACAACATAACAGAGGACAGGATGGCGCTGGATTCGCAAGTGTTAAGCTTGACATGAAGCCTGGAGAGAGGTTTATGCATAGACAGCGCTCGGCAAGTCAAAATCCAATTCAAGAAATTTTTAATTTATCAAATAAAACAATTAAAAATGAAATTGAAAAAAACCCTAAATGGTCTATTGAGTCTCAGAAAAAAAATATTCCACATATTTCAGAATTATTCTTGGGGCATGTAAGATATGGAACTTTTGGAAGGAATAGTGTTGACGCTGTACATCCCTTTTTAAGACAAAATAATTGGATGCATAGAAATTTAATTGTTGCTGGAAACTTTAATATGACCAACAACAAGGAGCTTTTTGAAAATTTAGTTTTACTCGGGCAGCATCCAAAGGAAATGTCTGATACAGTAACTGTTATGGAAAAGATTGGTCATTTTTTGGATGATGCAGTTGCTAAGATATATAAGAATCTTAAAAGAGAAGGGGTCTCAAAAATTGAAGCTTCGACTATCATTGGAGAAAAAATAGATTTAATAAAGATTCTAAAAAAAGCATCAAAAGATTGGGATGGCGGCTATGCAATTGGAGGTCTTCTTGGACATGGAGATGCATTCGTAATTAGAGATCCAGCTGGTATAAGACCTGCATATTATTATAAAGATGATGAGGTTTTAGTTGTCGCTTCGGAAAGACCAGTTATAAAAACCGTATTTAATACGCCGCAAGATTCAATTAAAGTACTAGGACCAGGAAATGGTTTGGTTATTAAGAAATCAGGTAAACTAATCATTAAAAACATAATCAAACCAGTAGAAAAAAAATCATGTTCTTTTGAAAGGATATACTTTTCAAGAGGGAGTGATATTAAAATATACAATGAAAGAAAAAAGCTAGGCAGATTAGTATTCCCTCAAATATTAAAAGCAATTGATAATGATTTAAAAAATTCAGTTTTTTCTTATATCCCTAATACAGCAGAGGTGTCTTTTTTTGGATTGGTTCATGAAGCTCAGGATTATATGAATGAAATTGCTGAAAAAAAAATAATTCAAGCAGGCAATAATATTTCTAGAGATAAATTAAAAAAACTTTTATCATACAGACCAAGGATTGAAAAAGTTGCAATTAAAGACGCAAAGCTTAGAACATTTATTACTGACGATTCTAACAGAGACGAACTGGTAAAACATGTTTACGATGTAACCTACGGATCTATAAAAGAATCTGATAATTTAGTAATTATTGACGATAGCATAGTAAGAGGAACAACATTGCAAAAAAGTATTATAAAAATGTTAGATAGACTATCTCCTAAAAAAATAATAATTGTTTCTAGCGCCCCACAAATAAGGTATCCAGATTGCTATGGTATTGATATGGCTAGAATGGGTGATTTGATAGCCTTTAGAGCAACAATAAATCTAATTGAAGAATCAAAAAACAAGGATATTATAAAGAAAGTTTATAAAAAATGTGTGGAAGAAAACAAAAAACCTGTTAGTAAGATTAAGAATTTAGTCAAACAAATTTATGATCCTTTTAGCGACGAACAAATTAGCTCAAAAATTTCAAGTATGTTAAAAGAAAAAGATATTAATTCAGATGTAGAAGTTATTTATCAATCAATTAAAAATTTACATATTGCTTGTCCTGACGATCTTGGAGACTGGTATTTTTCTGGCAATTATCCTACTCCAGGTGGCAATAAAGTTGTTAACCAAGCCTTTATAAACTATTATGAAGGTTCAAATAAAAGAGCCTACTAACTTAGAGCAGCATCATATTTAGCAGAAACAACACTCCAGTCAATTACGTTAAAAAAAGCTTCAACATAATCAGGTCTTCTGTTTTGATAATTTAAATAATATGCGTGTTCCCAAACATCAAGACCTAAAATTGGAGTTTTTCCACATTCCCCAGGCATTAATGGGTTATCTTGATTTGCAGTTGAACAAACTTCTAAGCTACCATCAGAATCAACACATAGCCAAGCCCAACCTGACCCAAATCTTGTGCCTGCAGCGGCAGAAAACCTAGATTTAAACTCATCGAAAGATCCAAAACTTTTATCAATAGCAATACTTAAACTTCCTTCAGGACTACCGCCCCCATTAGGACTCATTACTTCCCAAAAAAGACAATGATTATAATAACCACCTCCGTTATTTCTAACAGCAGAGTTGTTCATGTCAAGACTTGTTAAAATTTCTTCTATTGATTTGTTTTCTAAATCTGTTTCCGTAATGGCAGCATTTAGTTTGGCTGTATATCCAGCATGGTGTTTGCCATGGTGAATTTGCATTGTTTTTGAATCAATATGCGGTTCAAGCGCATCATGATTATAGTTTAAATCTGGTAATTGGAAACTCATAGTATTTGTTATAAATTAATGACTCTAAATTACGCAATTCAAAACAAAGCTTAAAAAATTGAAAGAAAAATTTGAAATTATAAACGCAAGCGCAGGTTCAGGTAAGACTTTTACTCTTTCAAGTAATGTAATTCAAAGGATTCTTACAGGTAAAGAAGATAGTTATAAAAAAATACTTGCACTGACTTTTACAAATAATTCTGCTAATGAAATGAAAAAAAGAATTTTGGATGAATTAAGACAAATTTCAGTTGATCCCTTAAATTCTATAGTATTCCAAACATCTACTTTAAAAAAAACCTTTTCGTCCAGTCAAGTTTCAAAGAAAGCAGAAAAAATATTGAACAGAATTCTTCATAATTTCTCTTTTTTTCAAGTAAGTACAATCGATAAATTTAATCATAGACTTATTAGATCATTTTCCAATGATTTATCCTTGTCTTATGATTTTGATTTAATAATTGAGCAGGATGAATTCATGGATGAACTTATCAAAAACTTTACTGAAGATTTAAAAAAAGATTCTTTTTTGATGAATGTTATAATTGACCACGCTACATATAAACATTCCGATAATAAAACATGGGACATAAGCTATGATTTAAAAGATCTATTGAATATAATTTGGGATGAGAATAATTATAAATATTTAGATGATAAGAAAATTGATGAAGAGAATTTTAAAAACTTTAAAATCAAATTGACATCTAAAAAAAATATAATATCAAAAAAAATAAAGAAGATATGTTTTTCCATAGAGGAAAAAATAAAACACCTAGATATTGATTTAAAATGTTTTTCATATAATGCTCTTCCAAAGTTTTTAGACCAAGTTCGTTCAGTTGATTTGAAAAAAATAGAATACAACTCACTTAATAATAGATTGCTAACTAAATCTCTCGTAAAAAAAGACTTCATTGACTCAAAAACAGAAAGTTTAATTTTTGAAATAAAACCATTATTAAATGAAGTATTTAATAATATTAGTCATTATAAAACTTATGTAAACCTATCAAGTAACCTTACTTTAAATTATTTAATAAACAGTATCGTGGCTTATTCGAAAAAATTTCAAAATGAAAATAATACACTATTAATTTCAGACTTTAATTCTATTATTAATGAAAATATTTCTGATCAGCCTGCGCCATTCATTTACGAAAAAATAGGCACTAAGTACAATAACTATTTTATTGATGAATTTCAAGACACGTCTGACTTGCAGTGGAAAAATTTAATCCCATTAACATCCCATTCGATTCTAAATGAGGAGTTAAATGAAGATGGAGGCAACTTATTTATAGTTGGAGACCCGAAACAATCAATATATAGATGGAGAGGAGCAAAGCCTGAAACATTTAATGAGCTTGCAAAGTCAAATCCTTTTTATTTAGATCCAAAAATCAATAATCTTGGCAAGAATTATAGGAGTTATAAAAACATAGTAAATTTTAACAATAAATTATTTAACAATATTGCAAAACAAATTGATTCAAAAACTATAAAATCTATTTATTCTGATTTGAATCAGGACTGTAAAGAAAACAAGAAAGGAGGATATGTTTCTGTTAGCTTAATAAAATCCTCAAATAAAAAAGATTATGAGCTAGAATCTAGCAAAAAGGTAATTCAAATTATCAGAGAAAAAGAAAAGCAAGGGTTTAATTTAAGTGATATTGCAATATTATGCAGAACAAATAAAGAATGTAATCATATATCATCGTTATTAATTGATGAAAATATTAAAGTTAACTCTGAAGAGCTTCTTGCTTTATCTTCATCAGAAGAAGTTTTATTTATTTTAAACCTTGTTCGTTTAAAGATTAATGAGAATAATTTAGAAGCAAAGAAGAATCTTTTAAAATATATTTCAATTAAAAAAGATTATGCGAATAAACATGATTTTATCTCTAAAACTCTACAATTAAGTATAAAATCTATTTTTAAAGAAATTTTAAATACTGACTTCTCTTTATTCTTTGAGCTAGATCTTTATCAAAGTATTCAATATGTTATTTCGTCAATGGACTTATTTGATTCTGCTATAATGCAAGTTCATTTTTTATTAGAGGAAATTTTTGACTTTTCAAATAGTACTCTATCAAATAAAGAATCTTTTATAAACTATTGGGATAGAAAAAAAGAAAAACTAAAAGTTAACTTAATTGAAGAAACTAACGCAGTTAAAGTATTAACAATTCATAAGTCAAAGGGATTAGAGTTCCCAATTGTAATCTTGCCATATTTCGACTACAAACTATCTAAACCAGACAAAAAAACATGGATTAAATTATCTGGTGAAAATTTAAACGGATCTTTTCTTGTAGATTATGATGAACATCTTAAATTTTTCAATTCTGAAATAGCTAAAAAAATGGAGAAGAATAATGAAGATATGGTTTTAGAAAACATAAACACCATGTATGTTTCATTAAGTAGAGCAATTTTAGAAAATCATGTAATATCAAAAGAACATGATCTTTCATCTGAAATTAGCTCTGGAGTATTACTAAACTCTTATCTAATAAATGAAACTCCTTTAGGTGGAAAAAGTTTTTTTGAATTTGGAAAAACTAAATACATAAAGATTATTGATAATGTCAATGAAAAAAAATTAAAAAAAATTAAAACTGTATTAAATAATCAAAAATTTAATGATATAAATTACTATTATAGTTCCACAAATAAAGCAAATACAAAGTTTGGAAATTTATTTCATAAAATTATGTCGGAGATTGAGTATAATTTCCAGTTTGAGCCTGTTATAAATGACTTTTTTCAAAGAGGAGTAATTGATAAATCAGATATGAAAAGAGTAAAAGAATTGATAAAACTTATTATAAATAACAATAAATTGAAATGTTTTTTTGATAAAAAAAATATTGTGTATAATGAAAGAGAGATATTTATACCACCTGATAAGGTTATTATACCTGACAAAACAGTTTTTTTAGATAATAATTCTATTTCTATTTTAGACTACAAAACCGGCAAAAAAAACAAAGAACATTTAGATCAGATGAAAAAATATATATTTCACCTCAAAAAAGCTAATTACAGAGTAAAAAATGCCTTTTTGGTGTATGTTCTGGATGAAATAAAACTTGTTGAAATAACTGTTTAGTCTATATTTTTCTATTTAAATTTGAGCATCTCTACGCATATAAAAATCAAATAAATCGAGTTATTTTAATGAAAATCATTAAGTTTGTGGTTACATCAAACAATAATTTATACTAACATGAAAAACTTTGTGAAAATATTTTTTGTTTTTGCCCTTGCGTTTTTAACTACCCAAAGTTGGGGACAAGACAAAGACAACCCATGGCAATTTAGCTTTGGTGTTAGTGCACTGAATTTTAATGGTACAAACTATCCTTCAGATAAACCTACCTTAGATTTAGGCTCTAGCTTATTCAATGAATATTTTAACGTTAACGAACATTGGAATGTTCAATCTTCTTTAAGTACTGTTACTTTGAGTCGATATGCTGATAATGGTTATTCTATTGGATTACGAGCTTCGATTAATAAATTTTCGAAACTTGGTGATAGCCCAAGAATAGTCCCAAAAACAATGATTAGTGCAGACTTTATGGTTACTAAAACTATGAGTAATCTTTCTTTCTGTAATCTTGAACCCTACATAGAAGCTGGTATGGGCCAATCTTTTGTTGGTAACAACAGTGACTTTCATTTAAACGGGGGTGCAGGTATTTCTTATGCGGTAAGCAAAAAAGTGAACTTGAAGTTCAATACTGTTTACAGATATAATTTTAAAAACAATGGGTTTGTAGACTATGCTCCTAATATCATTCCTCATTTCCAACACAATCTTTCTGTAGCTGTTAATTTTGGAGGCAGAGATTCAGATGGAGATGGTATATATGATAATCAAGATGATTGTCCAAATGTAGCAGGATTACCAGAATTTAATGGTTGCCCTGATGATGATGGTGATGGAATTGAAAATAGCAAGGATGCATGTCCTAATGCACCAGGATTATTAGAATTTAATGGTTGTCCAGACTCTGATGGAGATGGAGTCGCTGATCCAAATGATGCTTGTCCTGATGTAGCAGGTTTAGTTAAATTTAAGGGTTGTCCAGATTCAGATGGTGATGGAATTGAAGACGCAAAGGATGCATGTCCTAATGCTGCTGGTCCTAGAATGTACAATGGATGTCCTGACTCAGATGGTGATGGTATATCCGACCCTAATGACAAGTGTCCTAATGAAGCTGGTCCTGCAGATAATGCTGGTTGTCCAAATCCAACTGCTGAAGCGATTGAAAAACTTAATGAGCTTGGAGCTGTTGTTCAGTTTGAGTTTAACAAATCTAATTTAAGAGATGACGCTGTAGAGCTTTTATTGAGCGTTTACGATATTATGTCTAAGTATGGAAATACAAATTTCTCTATTGAAGGACATACTGACTCATCTGGTCCAAAGGCATTTAATAAAAAGCTTTCACTAGAAAGAGCAGAAAAAGTTAAATCTCACCTAGTTAGCAAAGGTGTTGAAGCAGATAGATTATCAACGGAAGGTTTTGGAGAAGATAATCCAAAAGAATCTAATAATTCTAGAAAAGGAAGAATTGCTAATAGAAGAGTAGAGTTTAAGGTTGTTGACTAACCAATTCTTTAAACTTTAAATGAATAAAGCGCCTAATAACTTAGGCGCTTTTTTTATTTTTAATAATATGAAAATATTTTTTGAAAGTGTTGTAGATGAAATTATTGATAAAATTAATTTAGAAACAACATATTTTATTATTCCAAATAGAAGATCAAAAGTATATCTCAAAAAAGAAATTTTAAAAAAAATATCTTCAGTCTCAATTTCTCCACAAATTTACAGCATTGATGATTTTATAGAAAGAATTGCTGACATTAAAGAGGCAACAAGAACAAGTCAGCTTTTTTATTTATACGAAAGCTACATGAAAACATCTAATAAAAAGGATTTTGAATCCTATATAATTTTTAGAAACTGGGCTAATACTTTATTAAATGACATAAATGATGTTGACATGGCAATGGCGGAAAATGCAGATGTTTTTAATGATTTATATGAAATTCAAAAGCTTCAATCAATAACAGACGAGAAAGTTCAAACAGCTTTAAGTTTTTGGAAAATAATCCCAAAAATAATATCAGAGTTTAAATCTCAGTTAAACAAGAATAATATGGCAACTAAGGGTATTTGCCATGTTAATGCTAAAGACAATATTGATATTTTTTCTCAGGCAAATAAAGACTTCACTTTTATTTTTTTAGGTCTTAATTCATTATCTAACACAGAACAATTTATAATTAATCATCTTTTAGAAAATAACGACACAAAGATTTATTGGGATAGTGATGAATCTTTTATTTCAAATATTGAACATGAGGCAGGGTATTTTTTTAGAAAATATATGCTTGAATGGGATTATTATAAGACTAATAAATTTAATTGGATAAATAATAATTTTTCTTCATCAAAAAATATTTCTATATATCAAACTACAAAACAAATTGCCCAAGCTAAAACAGCAGCTAACTTAATTGAAGAAATATCTAGTAAAAAAACAAAACAAAAAACAGCCATAATTCTTCCTAATCAAAATTTATTGATTCCTCTTATAAATTCTATTCCATTAGGTATAAAAGATTTAAGTATGTCTATTTCAAATTCACTCTTAAATATGCCTTTAACAAAATTTTGTATAAATATTCTCGAGATGTATTCAAGAGCAAGTAAAGGAAGTTTTTATTATAAGGACGTGATAAATATTATTTCGAGTGGATATTTTAATAGGTCATTTGAAAATCATTCAAAATCTGTTGAATTTGTAAAATCTGAAATTATAAATAAAAATATCGTTTACATCAGTCAAAAAAACTTATTACAGCTTTTAAAAACTTCAAAAAATCAAAACCTTAAGGACTTGTTTGGCTGTTCTGAATCTAACATAATAGATAATATTATCAATTGTTTAGATTTATTTGAATCTAATATTGACGAAAACAGCTTTTTAGAACAGTCTTCAAAAATAAAATCAATATTATTAATTATTAAAAATTTTAATTCGAAACACCAGTTTTCTATAAGCTTCCCATCTTTAAAAGATTTCTTCTTTGATATTGTTAAAAATCAAAGCATTAACTTCTATGGAGATCCATCATTTGATTTTCATATAATGGGATTATTAGAATCAAGAGGAATGGATTTTGACAATGTAATTATTTGTTCTGCTAACGAAGGTATTCTACCATCAAATAATTTTTACAGCTCTTTACTTCCTTTTGACCTAAGAAAAAAACATAACATTCCAACAATAGTTGAGGATGACGCAAGAACAAGTTATGATTTTTATCATTTGCTACTAAGAGCCAAAAATATTCACCTAATATATAATTCTGTAGCAGAAGGGTTAGATTCTGGTGAGAAAAGTAGGTACATACATCAATTAGAAATTTTAAAAAACAAAAACCATAATGTTAATGAAATTATTTCCCATTATCCATTCAATCCTTCACAACAATTTTCAGAAAAATTTGAGAAGACAGACTCACTCATTAAAAGACTTTATGAAATGTCAGAGTCAGGCTTTTCTCCATCGTCTCTAAACAGATATATTGAAAATCCTATAAGATTTTTTGATGAATATATTTTAAATGTCAAAAGTGATGAAGATGTAAATGAACGACCTGAAGCTAGAGGAATAGGGATCATTTTTCATAATACAATGGAAGCAATATATAAGCCTTACGAGGGAAAAAAGCTAATTGAAAAAAATTTAAAACGAGATTTAAAAAACATAGATAAGCTTTTAGATAATGAGTTTGTAAGTGAGTATGGCAAGAACTATGAAAGAGGAAGTAATATTATAATTTATCAAGTTTTAAAAAATACAATTAATAGCTTAATACAATCTGATATTAAAAAAGTTAGAAAGGGTATTGAAATCGAAATTGTTGGAATTGAATCTAAACTCAATACAGAATTAGTTACCGAAAAATCAAAAATTAAATATAAGTTAAAAGGCACTGTAGATAGAATCCAAAGTGAAAATGGAATAATTAAAATTATCGACTACAAAACAGGATCTTTTCAACCTTACAAGCTATCATTTAAAGAATATGAGGAGCTTGTGTCTAAAAAGAAAAAGGAAGCTTTTCAGCTTTTATGCTATTGCTTGATGTACGATAAGAATAATGAAAAACAAATTAGCTTGAATGCTGGCATTATTTCTTTTAAAAATATGAATTTAGGATTAATGAGTCTCAAAAAGTCAAATTCAGTTTCTTTTACTAATGATGAACTATCAACATTTAAAGAAACTCTGGATAAAATTATCGAAGAAATATTTGACACAAATCTTAGTTTTTCTGAAAATGAAAGTCTTAAATAATAATTTACTTTATAATTTCCCTAATAATGTTAAATTTGCGATGATTTCTTTTAAAGAATCTAGGTCCTATAGCTCAGTTGGTTAGAGTAGATGACTCATAATCATTTGGTCCCTGGTTCGAGCCCAGGTGGGACCACCCTTAAAACCCCTCTTCTTGAGGGGTTTTTTGTTTTTACTATTCAAAAATGGTGTTTGTGTACCATTTTGTTTATTAATTGATTTTTTCAAATTTTGATCCGTTCCATTCATATCTTATGGAGTTACTATTTCCTGTCCAACTTCCAGGACGATCAACTTTTGATTCAGATTCAACAATATCTATAAAACTATTATTATCAATATCTCTTAATAGCAGCCAAGTCATTGGAAATCCTTTAACATAATCATCTAACCATTCATCTGTTTTGTTCACAAATGACTTATCTGAATTACCTTTGAAAACATTGATCATACTATACATACTAGTGTTGCCATTATTATTTGGATCGTTATCTATCTGAAAAATATAAAGTAGTACAACATCATTTATACCGTCTCCA
>Ga0209036_1001032_pt1 | contig 11943 bp, 10 predicted proteins | sample MarorgKNORR_S2LV_3_FD_188222 | JGI IMG/M metagenome (GOLD analysis project Ga0209036, IMG submission 188222) | Marine microbial communities from the Southern Atlantic Ocean, analyzing organic carbon cycling - DCM_A/KNORR_S2/LV (SPAdes) (version 2) | ecosystem: Environmental > Aquatic > Marine >... | reverse complement strand
AAATTTTCTGTAACTGGCATTGTGCCCTTTAAAAGCAAATGAAGTCTTACTTTCCAATGTCCAAAATTTGGGATTGATACAATTGCTTTTTTCCCAATCCTTAGTAATTCATTCAATACATTTTCTGGATCTAAGAAAGCTTGTAAAGTTTGACTTAGAATTACAAAATCAAACGAGTTATCTGGAAATTGTTTTAAATCTTTTTCTGCGTCACCTTCAATAACAGTTAAACCTTTTTCAACACACTTTTGAACATTTGATTTTGATAATTCAATTCCCCTTATATCTTTACTGATATTTTCAGTTATATATTTCATTAATTCGCCATTCCCACACCCTACATCTAAAATCTTGGCGTTTTTTGTCACTAAGTTTGCGATATTATAAAATTCTTTTTTCATTAAATTTTCTCATAAGATTTGTTTAAAAAATTCCTCACAGTGTTGAGGAAGTCTGGAACATCAAGTAAAAAAGAGTCGTGTCCTTTATCAGATGTAATTTCAACAAATCCAACGTCTTTACCAATAGCATTAAGTGCTATCACTATTTCTCTGTTTTCAGATGTTGGATAGAGCCAGTCTGATGTAAAAGATATAATAAAAAATTTTGTATTACTTTTTTCAAAAGCTTTGGATAGATTGCCCCCAAACTTTTTTGTTAAGTCAAAATAATCCATAGCTCGTGTGATATATAAATAGCTATTTGCATCAAACCTATCCACAAAAACTGAGCCTTGATATCTTAGATAACTTTCTATTTGAAAGTCAGCATCAAAGCTAAATTTTAAATCATCTCTTTCTTGCAACTTTCTACCAAACTTTTCTTGAAGACCTGCTTTGGATAAATAAGTTATGTGCGCTGCCATTCTTGCAACTGCAAGACCTTTATCTGGCTGTTTATTTTGCTCCTCATAAAACCCATCCTGCCAATTCCTATCTGCCATTATGGATTGTCTACCAAGTTCATTAAGAGCAATATTTTGAGCTGAATGACTTGCAGTGCAGGCAATTGGTATTGCGGTATGAGCCTTGTTTGGGAAGTTAGATACAAACTGAAGGACTTGCATTCCACCCATAGACCCTCCAATAACACAGAATAATTTTTCAATTTTAAAATATTCTAAAAGGTTATACTGAGCATTAACCATATCATTTATTGTGATTACAGGAAAATTAGTTCCGTAAGGTTTTTTTGTTTTCGGATTTATATCACTTGGTCCAAAAGAACCCATACAGCCACCAATAACGTTAGCTGCAATTACAAAGTATTTATCAGTATCAATAGCTTTACCGGGTCCAAGGGCATAATTCCACCAACCGTCTTTCTTAGTAATTGGATTAGTTCCCGAAGCAAACTGGTCTCCTGTTAGTGCATGAAAAACTAAAATAGCATTATCTTTTTTATCATTTAATTTCCCATATGTTTCATAAGCTAATGGAAAATCACTGATTGTCTGACCACAATCAAGTTTCAACGGTTTTTTTACCAATAAAGTTTTTATTTTATCTTTTTCACTCATAGTTTTTTTGTGAATTGTGAGGAAAAAAAACTTATTTAGCGGTTTTTTTATAGCGCTCGCAATTCAGTTAAATCAGCGCAGAATTCTTTTATAACATGTTATTATTTATGTCAATTATATCCCGCAGAGGGTTAATTTTATTTAAATAACCAGTATATTATTTATATATATCATTATGCAAAAATTAAACTATAGAAAAATAAATGTGCAAAGTTATGTACCTGGCAAGTCAAATATTTTTAGAAAAAAAAATATTATTAAACTATCTGCAAATGAATCTGCACTTGGCCAATCACCTAAATCCAGAAAGATAATTTCAAGTATAAAAAAGCTGGATAAATATCCAGATAGCAAAACAAGAACTTTAAGGAGAGAAATCTCACAAAAATTCAAATGTAATTTTGATCAAATTATTTGTGGCTCAGGATCTGATGAAGTCATACAATTATTGTGTCAATTATTTTTACAAAAAAAAGATGAGGTTATTGTTCCTCAGTACAGTTTTTTAATGTATAGGATTTACAGCAATATAATTGGCTCAAAAGTAATTTTTTCTAGGGAAAATAAATTTAAAGTTTCAGTTAAGGGAATTCTGGATAAAGTTTCGAATAAAACAAAAATTGTTTTTTTAGCTAATCCTAATAATCCAACAGGTACTTATTTAACAAAAATAGAGCTTCTTGAATTAAGAAAAAAACTTAGACAAAATATTCTTCTTGTAATTGATGATGCTTACTATGAATACATGGTAAATAAAGATTACAAATCTGGATTAGAATTATTTAAAAATAAAAAAAATGTATTTGTTCTAAGGACATTTTCAAAAATATACGGTTTAGCTTCACTAAGAATAGGCTGGGGTTATGGCTCTAAAGATATTGTAAAAGAATTACTTAAAATCAAACCACCATTCAACATAAATAAAATTGCTGAAATGGCTGCAGTTGAAGCATTAAAAGACAAATCATTTATCTCAAAATCAGTTAAACATAATCTAAAATGGGCTTATAAGATTAAAAAAGCTTTAGAAAATTATAAGATTGAAACTAATAAAGTTTCAGCAAATTTTCTCTTATTAGATTTTGATAATTGTAAATATTCTGCTATTAAAATAAAAAAGTCTCTTGAAAAAAAAGGAATTCTTTTAAGAAGTTTAGAAGCATACAAAATTAAAAATAAGTTAAGATTAACAATCGGAAACACAAGAGAGAATATTCTTCTTCTTAAAACTTTAGAAAAAATATTTGGAAAATGATCAATAAATTATTAATTGTAGGCTGTGGCTTAATAGGCTCATCAATATTAAAGAAGGTTTGTAAAAAAAAGATTGCCAAAAAGATATTTGTTTTTGAAAAATCTAAAAAAAATCAAAAAACATTGAAGAGATTTAAGCTTAAATTTCAATTAATTAAAAAAATGGATAAAAAAATATCTGAATGTGATTTTATTGTCATCTGCGCTCCTTTAAGCGAATACAAAAAAATATTTTTAGCATGTAATAAATATTCAAAAAAGAATATATTGATTACTGATGTTGGCTCAGCAAAGAGAGATACAATCACTAAAATAAATAGAATTAAGAGAAAAGATATTAACTGGATTTCAAGTCATCCAATAGCAGGCTCCGAAGTATCAGGACCATTGAATGGTAATGAAAATCTATTTGTAAATAAATGGTCAGTAATAATTAAACAAAAAAAATCGCAAACCAAAGAAATGAAAAAAGTATTGAAATTTTGGAAACTACTTGGTTCAAAAACAGTTACTATGGATGCAGATCAACATGATAAGATATTTGCAATAACGAGTCATTTGCCACATTTAATTGCTTATAATTTAATTTTGACAGCAACTAATTTTAAAATTCCAAATAAAGATAATGTCCTTAGATTTAGCGCTGGAGGATTAAGAGATTTTTCTAGAATTGCCGCTTCAAACGAAATCATGTGGAGAGATATATTCTTTAATAATAAATCAAACATGCTTAAAGTGATTGATCTTTTCATAAAAAATTTAAAAATATTTAAAAGCGATATTAAATCAAATAGAAAAAATTTAGAAACTAAATTAAAAAATTTAAAAAAAGTAAGACAAAAGATAGTTTTATTAAAACAAGATACATCTAAACCAGATTTTGGAAGAGTCTAAATTTTTAGTTCCTTGATTAAATCTCCAACCATTTCTTTATAATTTTTGATCGTATTAGAAACTTTTTTACTTATTGGTTTTTTTGCTTGATCAAAACTTAATGTTCTTATTATTCGTGAATTTTTATGGTGGTTCATAACATTTTCGTCCCATTCTAAATTACAAAAAGTTAAAATTTTTCTAATGTGTTTTTTGGGATCTTCCACTAAACTTTCATATTCTAGATTATAAATATTCTTTGGAAATTCTTTTTGCCAAAAATTCATTGTTTTCAGGTAAAGTTTATAAAATTTAACAATGTCTGTAAAATTATTAACAAACTCAGTTTTAATTGGAAAAAAGTTTTTATAAATTGACCAACAATTATCTACAGGTTCTCTAGTACAGTTTATTATTTTGGCATTAGGGAATAAACTTAAGATTAAACCTATACATTTGAAATTTAATAATTCTTTATCAGTAAAAACCGAAGATGAATCATTTAGTTCTGCTATTAAAGCAAGATATTCATTCCTATAATTATCGATTAAAGAAGCATCAAATTTTTCTTCATTAATTATTTTTTGAGCAATTTCCTGAATGTATGGTATTTCACCACCACCAAAGACTTTTTTATGCGACACAAGTATTTGCTCAACTAATGAAGAACCTGAGCGTGGCATACCTACAATAAATATTAAGTCTCTGTGTGTTCCAGAAGTTTGAACTTTCTTAATCTTTTTATAAAGATTGATATTATCTTGTATTTTTTTTTCATCATTTTTAAACTCATACTTTGTTTCTATTTTTAATAGTTCATTTCCTTTTTTTAAAAATTTATAAGCATTTTTAAAATCTTTGATATCTTCGTAAGCTTTATGAATTCCATAACAAAGATGTATTTTCTCAAAATTGTTAAAATCATCATCATTTATTTTTTTTAACATTTCAGTTAAGTGCGGGTCATCTTGAGTATACTTGTGTACCAAAGAATATTGACGATCTGCATCAGTCAATCTTTTATTTAATTCCAATATTTTTTTACAATATTTTTTGGATTCTTCGTTTTTATTTGAAATCCTGTAGACACCAACTAAGCTAAAAAGTGTTGCTACTGCATCATGTTGAATACTCAAAACTTCTTTATAATACTTTATTGACTCTTCAATTTTGTAAGTTTCTCTCTTTAAATTTCCTAGATTATTAAGGATATGAAGGTGTTTATTGTCTATTTCCAAACCTTTTTTAAAATATTTTTCTGCTTCTGAAAATTTATGTAACATATAAAAACATAATCCCAAATTATTAAGAAAATCTGGATGATTAGGATTAAATGTTAATGCTTCTTTCATAACATCAATTGATTTTTCAATTTTTCCAATTTTTTGATAGGCGATACATAATAAATTAAAAAATAATTGATTTTTCCTTTTTTCAAGAACTTTATTGCATCCTTTTATTACTTTTTGGAAATCACCATTTATAAAATTATTTTGAAGTTCTTCGTATTTTTTTTTTAGTATTTCATTTGAGAGCTTATTCATTTTATTCCAATTACTTCAAGTTTTGCTGTTTTTTTAATCAAACTTATTGTTTTTTTAATATCCATAACAATCACTTTTTTTTTTGGACCGTAAGCATGTATCAATTTATTTCTTGATAAACATACAGCAACATGACCTTTCCAAAAAATAATTGCATTTTTTTTTATTGATTTAAATTTTTTAAAGTATTTAAATTGAGGTCCAGTATCCCTTGGACAATAAAGATTGTTAAATTTATAAAACAGTTGCACCAATCCTGAACAATCAATTCCATCAAATTTTTTTCCTCCCCATTTATACTTAACATTTCTGAAAATTTTAATTCTCTTAAAAATTTTTTCTTTATACTTTATAGGAACAACATCAGACTTTTGTATCCAATAGTTGTCAAAATTAAAAAATTCTTTATTGCTTGATTTGACTTGAAGTAAAGATGTAAAGCTTAATTTCATCTTAATTCTAGAACTTTTAATAGGCTTTGAAAAAACATTTGCTTTTAATGAGGATACCTTATGAGTAGGCTTGAAAGCGAATTGTTCAAATTTTCTTTTTTTTATAAAACCTACATATTTATCGTAGTCTGTTTTTATTTTATAAAAATCTTTGTATTTTTTAATAATTGAAAATTTCTCCCCATAGAGAATTTGAGAGGAAAGTTTTGAATTTTTCTTTCTATTTTCGTATATATTTATACATGAGTATTTATTTATCATTTATCTTTTACAGGTGCAATTATACCTATCCAATATATTAAGAATAACACTGGCATTCCCAACAAAGCAGTAAGTATGAAATAATTACTATAACCCATCACGTCAACCCATGCACCAGAATATCCTGCTATAAGCTTGGGTAAAAATAACATGATTGAACTAAACAAAGCATATTGAGTTGCAGTGAATTTTATCGAGGTTAATCCAGATAAGTAAATTACAAAAGCTGCTCCAGCAAACCCACTAGAAATGTTATCCGCGGTTATCACCATTATTAAATAATTGATATTTGCATCAACTGTCGCTAACCAAGCAAATAATAGGTTACTTAAAGATGCTATTAGGGCGCCCAAGAATAGAGCTGTCATCGTACCTTTTTTTGATGCAAAATAACCTCCTAATAATCCACCAACAATAGTTGCAAAAACTCCAAAAAACTTCGAGTAAGTAGCTATATCTTTTATTGAGTAGCCTTTTTCTAAATAAAATATATTTGCCATCACACCCATAACTACATCAGCAATTCTGTAGAGAGAAATAAGCATAAGAATTATTAAAGCAAATCTTCCATACTTTTCTATGAAATTTTTCACTGGGGCAATATAACTTTCAGATACCATTTTTTTCTGAACTATTTTAAGTTTTGTCATCAAAACCAAAAAAATGCCTGAGACTAAAAAACAAAAAAACAACTTTAAACAAGTTAGTATAAAAACTAAAAAATTATTATCTTCAATAGAGAAACTTATGTTTGAGTAAAGATATATGAAAACTACAACAGCAAACAATACAGACAGGAAGAAAATCAAGTGATTATTTGTTTTTTTAAAAATATTTTTTTTTACTTTTGGCTCACTCGAAGTAAGATTTGCAAAAATACCAACCGCCATAAATAAAGCCATTATGCAATAAACTTTCTGCCACACAATTTGATCATAATTTTCTGATCCGAAATAAGACGCCAACCATAAACTTCCAGCTCCACTTACTAACATTCCAATCCTGTACCCTGCAATATACATGGATGATAGATATCCTTGTTTACTTTGAGAAACGGACTCAATCCTAAATGCATCAATGATGATATCTTGAGATGCGCTAAAGAATGCCAAAAAAACAATAAATATAGCTGTTGTATAGAGATTTTTTTGTGGATCAGTAAATGAAGTAAGTATTAAAGACAAAATAATTAAAAGTTGAACTAATAAAAGCCAACTTCTTCTATGGCCAAACTTTTTAAAAATTGGTAAACTGAATTTATCTATTATCGGTGACCATAAATATTTAAACGCGTAAGCAAAACCAGCCCAACTAAATAAAGTAATTGTACTTCTTTCGATGCCAGCTTTAGATAACCAAACTGATAAAGTCGAAAATACTAATAATATTGGTAAGCCAGAGGAAAAACCAAACAAAAGCATTTTTAATGACTTTTCTTTAAAGAAGTAATAAAAATTATTCGTCAATTAATTTCTCCAAAATGATGGTAAGAAAATTACTAAAATTGCAAAGATTTCTAATCGACCTAAAATCATTCCGGCAGACAAAATCCATTTTGATGCTGTTGGTAAGCTTGCATAATTACTATTCGGCCCAATTTCATTTCCCAAACCGGGACCAACATTTGATATTGAAGATGCTGCTCCTGAAACCGCTGTAATAAAGTTTAAACCTGTAAGCGTTAATAAAGCAGATATCACGAAAAAAATTATAATATAAAGATAAATAAAAGATATAATTGAAGCGATTAATTTATCTTGAACTATATCATTATTATATTTCAAATTAATAATCGCTCTAGGGTATATTATTTTTAGCAATTGATTCTTTAAAAAGAAATAAAGCATATGGACTCTAAATACTTTAATACCACAAGTAGTTGATCCTGCGCAGCCACCAATAAACATAAGTAATAAAAAAAATATTAAAGGGAAATTACCCCACTGATCAAATTCTTTAGTAACATAGCCAGTTCCTGTTAATATTGAAACTACATTGAAGATAATCGCTCTTAATTGAATTTCAAAAATACTTTTATTAACAATTGCTAAATAAATAAAAAGTATAAGAATTGAAAAAAATATTAATTTGAAAAATAATCTAATTTGCTCATCTTTAAAAATTATTTTTTTATTACCAGATAAAAATTTTATATATGATATAAATGGGATACTACCTAAAATTATAAAAACTATAGATACGTACTCAATTTTTGCACTTTCAAAAAATCCTATTGACTGATTGTAATTAGAGAAACCTCCTGTAGCAATGGTGGTCATCGAGTGAGTTAAGCTATCAAAGAAACTCATCCCACAAATTTTATAGAAAAATGCACAAAGCAAAGTTAAAGAAAAATAAATCAGAACTAATCTTAGAGAAATTTGTTTTGATTTTGGAAGTATTTTTTCTGAACTATCTCCACTTGAAATTTTCAAGAGTTGCATACCTCCGATGTTCATTATAGGCATTAAAGTAATTGCCATTACAATAATACCAATTCCTCCTAACCATTGGAGTATTGCCCTCCAGCTTAAAATTGCCTTAGGAGTGTCAGATAAATTATTGATAATTGTTGCCCCAGTAGTTGTAATTCCAGACATACTTTCAAAGAAAGCATCGGTTAAAGATAGGTTTAAGTCTGAAAATATAAATGGGATAGAGCCAAATATTGCAACTCCTATCCATGATAATGCTGTGAGGAGAAATGCCTGCTGAGTGCTTAAGCTTCTGTTATGATCGATATTCGCTAAAAAAAACAAAGCACCAAAAGTAATTGTAATTATTGAAGATATTATAAAGGTAGAATTAAACTCACTATAAATTAATTGTATAGTGATAGGAACTAACATTGAAAAACCTAATACAATCAACAATACGCCTAAAGTAAAAAAAACTGTTTTATAATTGGACATTTAATTTGAACATTATTTTATGGAAAATAAATTTCAACATTATATGAATTTAAATATAAGCTAATTATACAATAAATTCGTTTTTTGATGAAAGAAATTAACAAACAAGACATTGAAAAATCAAACTCATGGCCAATCGTTGAGGCAAAAAAAATTTTGAAAGAGAGAAAGTCTTTTATTGAAAAAAAAGGAAAGATAGTTCTTCAAACTGGTTATGGTCCATCTGGGTTACCCCATATAGGAACTTTTGGAGAGGTGGCACGTACATCAATGGTAGTAAATGCATTAAATTTATTAACAGACTTGCCTAAAGAAATTATCACATTCTCTGATGATATGGATGGTCTTAGAAAAGTTCCAGACAATGTACCTAATAAAAAAATTTTAACTGACAATCTTCATAAACCACTGACTGTTGTTCCAGATCCTTTTCAAAAGTTTGGTAGCTTCGGAGAACATAATAATGAAATGTTAAAAAAGTTTTTAGATCAATTCAATTTTAAGTATAATTTTTTAAGCTCAACAAAGTTATATAAAAGTGGTTTCTTTAATGAGCCACTTAAAAAAATCCTAGAAAATTATGATGAGATAATGAACATTATAATTCCAACTCTTGGTAAAGAGAGACAAAAAACCTACAGTCCTTTTTTACCGATATGTCCAAAAACTGGTCACGTTTTAGAAATTCCAGTTTTGGAAATAGATAAATCAAAATCGTGTATTACATTCGATAATAAAGGAGAGAAAATTAACGTCAGTATTCTTGATGGTAAATGCAAACTTCAATGGAAAGTAGATTGGGCAATGCGTTGGTATGCTTTAGATGTTGATTTTGAGATGTATGGAAAAGACTTAATTGAAAGTGCAATCCTATCAACAAAAATTGTGAAACTTTTAGGTAAAAAAAATCCATCTGGTTTTGCTTATGAATTATTTCTAGATGAAAAAGGAGAGAAAATTTCAAAGTCAAAAGGTAATGGTGTTACAATTGAGGAATGGTTAAAATATGCTTCTCCAGAAAGTCTATCCTTATTTATGTTTCAAAATCCAAAACGAGCAAAAAAACTTTATAAAGAAATTGTGCCGAAAGCGGTCGATGAATATTTAGATTGTATAGAAAAAAGTAAAAATCAGTCAAATAAAGAAATTTTATTGAATCCAGTTTGGCATGTTCATAATGGAAATATTCCTGATGAAAAAAAAATTATGAGCTATTCAATGTTATTAAATTTGGTTGAAACAAGTAATGCTAATTCAAAAGATGTTTTATGGAAATTTGTTGAAAGGTACGCAAAAGACCTAAATAAAAAAGACTATCCAATATTTGATAAATTAATTGAATACTCAATAACATATTTTAACGACATTGCTAAAAGTAATAAAAAATACAAAAATCCAAATAATGACGAGAAAAAAGCATTACTTAATTTAATTAAGATGTTAGAGAATTCCCCAGATAACCTTGAGCCAGAGGATATTCAAACAAATATTTATACTGTTGGAAAAGAAAATGGTTATAAAGAAAATTTAAGGGACTGGTTCAAATTAATATACGAAGTAGTATTTGGAGTTGAAAATGGACCTAGGTTAGGTTTTTTTATAAGCTTCTTTGGTGTAAAAAATACTATTAAATTAATAAAAGAAAAAATTAATTAATGTTTTCTAAAATAAGACCTTTTATTTTTAAGCTAGATCCTGAATTAGCGCATGATCTTGCAATAAAAGCACTTAAAACAAATTTAATTGTTAAAGATTATAAAAAGAATGAATTAATTCTAAAAACTAAATTATTTGGAAAAGAAATTCCGAATCCAATTGGTATAGCTGCTGGATTTGATAAAAATGCAGAAGTTTACAATCCTTTATTTAAACTTGGTTTTGGTTTTGTAGAAGTTGGCACTGTTACTCCTTTAAGTCAGTACGGTAATCCAAAACCTCGAGTTTTTAGATTAGAGGAAGATTGTGCTCTAATAAATCGACTAGGATTTAATAATAACGGGGCTGATGATGCAAGATCAAGAATAATTAAAAAAAAACCTATAGGGATGCTCGGAGTAAACATAGGACCCAATTGGAACTCAGAAAATAAAATTGAAGATTATTTAAATTGTTTAAGGAAGTTTCATGATATTGCTGATTATATTACAATAAATATTTCATCACCAAATACGGAGAATTTAAGAGATTTTCATAACAATGAAGAATTAAAAAATTTGTTGGAAAGTATTCATAACGAAAGAGAAAAATTGAAAAGTAATATTCCGATAGCCATTAAAATATCACCCGATATTAATCAGAAAAAAGTCGAGGAAATCTGTAGATCAATTTTGGATTATGGTATTAAAGCCGTAATTGTCTCTAACACCACAGATGGTAATCGTGATAGTTTGAAAAACCAAAAGAAATTTCAAAAAGGAGGTCTTTCAGGAAAACCTTTGAATGAAATATCTAATAAATTAATAAACAATTTTTATAAAATATTAAATAATAAGATAGATATTATTGGTGTAGGAGGAGTGGACTCTGGTGAAACAGCTTATCAAAAGTTTATACACGGGGCAAAGTTTGTTCAGCTTTATACAGGTATGGTTTTTCAAGGCCCAAAAATTGTTAGCAAGATTTCAGAAGAGTTAAATTATATTCTTGAAACCAATAATGTAAAAAAATTAAGCGATATTATTGGAAAAATTTAAAATATCGACTTGACTGACAATTAAACTACATTTATACCACGTAAACTATCATGACAAAAAAATGTGAACTTACTGGTAAAAGACCTTTAAAGGGTCATAAAGTTAGCCATGCAAATAATAAAGTTAAGAGAAGATTTTTGCCCGGTATAAAAAAAGTAAATTTTAAAAGTGATATTTTAAATAAAAGTTTAAGATTAAATGTCTCAAATTCTGCTATGCGATCTATTGACAAAAAAGGGAGTTTTGATCAATTTATGAAGGAAGTTAAATCAAAATACCTATCAGATAGACTTAAAAAAGTTAAAAAAAGTATTCTGCAAAAATCTGCTTAATGAATAAAGTTTTTCTAACCCTGTCCTTTTTTATGGGTTTGGTGGTTTTAGCATCAAACTACCTAGTTCAATTTCCAATAAAATATTACGGTTTAGATCAATT
>Ga0209036_1001031_pt1 | contig 11959 bp, 7 predicted proteins | sample MarorgKNORR_S2LV_3_FD_188222 | JGI IMG/M metagenome (GOLD analysis project Ga0209036, IMG submission 188222) | Marine microbial communities from the Southern Atlantic Ocean, analyzing organic carbon cycling - DCM_A/KNORR_S2/LV (SPAdes) (version 2) | ecosystem: Environmental > Aquatic > Marine >... | reverse complement strand
TCTCTTTCACCCATATATCTATATGCTATTCGAGCTGTTGTGGTACCGTTATCTCCAACAAAGTCTTTATTTAATCCAATGCTGTATGAAAGTTCTGGTGATTGAGGTAATTTATTACCTGAAACATCAACAGGAACACCTAGATTATCGCCTGTACAAGCTGTAGCTCCAGTAGTATCAAATGGGTTAAATGGAGCAAGACACATAAATCCTGCAAATTTATAAACTAAACCAGCATCAGTATTACCAACACTTAAAACTCCACCAGCTCCAAGTGGTGTCATTAATCCTCCGCCCAAGGCAGCAGGAAGTGGTGCTCTAGCAGTAGCATTATTAATATTAACTGGATTAATTAAGCTTAGGTTAGTTATTTCAGTATCAGCTTTTAAGAAAGTTAAGTCGATGCTTGTTGTTTCGTTTAAGAAAAGTAACATATTACCTTCTAATCCATTAATTTCAGCATCAGTATTAACGTTTCTTGATCCAGCATTAACAATTGAGGAAATTAACATTCCATCAGTTGTATTTTGGAAGTATGTTGCATTTAATAACATAGCTCCATCAAGGAATATTCCTTTAGCGCCTATTTCAAAAACAGCTGTTTCTTCTTGATCATATGGGTCAGGAGTACCGGTAGAGTTGGGGTTGTTACCTCCTGCTTTTACAGCAGTTGTGTAACTTGTATAAACCATCTTGTTATCATCTAAATCATGCTGAAGTGCAAATTTATAACCCATAGCATCATCAGATTCAGTAACCTGTGTTGGGAAAAATCCATATTCAGAAGTTACTTTTTGAGATAAAGGATAATTAGGGCAACTTGCAAATGTTAAACACGATGCAACACTATCTTTAACTACATCGTCATTATATCTAACACCAAGTGTAAGCATTGTTTGATCAGATAATTCATAATACATCTCACCTAAAATAGCTTTAGACTTTATCCTTACATGGTCTTCGTTTATAAAACCCTGAATTGGCAATGGAGTTGTATATCCAGTTAATACAGCTGGAAGCAATGCAGCATTGAAACCTGTTAAGGCCCAAGCAACATGAAAATCAGTTGATCCAGATCCAGTAAGAGCTCCACCAAATAATGTATTGTTATAAGGGTGAACGCTTGCATCACGAATCAAGTTCCAAGCAGCTGTTTGAACCTGATAAATATTTTTTGTCGTTGAGTCATAATAATAATATCCAATTTGATAGTTTAAAGGACCGTCAAGATCAGAGATTAATGTTGCCTCACCCTGCCATGTTTCAGTTTCAGCAAATGCAAACTCATAAGTTCTGTCTGCTGTAGATGTTTCACAAAAAGTATTATGAATACCTCCCCAACAACCTTCCCACTGCATTGGAATAAATGATGCAGGATGACCAGCTGGAAAGAGTCCTGGGAATGGAGCTGTAGCTACAGCATAATCATTATCAGCCATATGCTGGTAATCTCTCACTGAATATGTGCCTTTAACCTCAAGTCTATGACTATCACTAATTTCATGATCAAACTTCATTTGAGCGAATTCATATTTCTGCTTAAGAATAGGATCTCTATTAAGATTTACTTCTTCAATATTACCAGTTGGTATCACTCCAGCATAAGAATCTAGAGTTGGTGCAGAAGCTAATGCAGCTGCAAAATTAAAGAATCCTGCAGTACTACCATTAACATGAGCTGGTTGACCAAAAGTTCCCCTTTCAAAAGGTGAACAACCAAATAATGGGTCTTTTGTACAAACGTTATGTCCAATATTCTGTCTATCATCATCAGCATGTTGATAATCATAAGTAAGTTCCATTGATGTTCTGTCGCTTATATCAAAATCTATTGATAATCTTGCTCCATAAGCACTTCTTCCATCAATATCGTTTCCGGTATGAATATTTTTAACAACACCATCTCTTTCAAATATTGTTGTAGCTAATCTGATACCAAGCCTATCTGAAATAGGCATATTTAAAATCATACTCGTTCTTTGAGAATTAAAATTACCCATTGATACATCAACAGATCCTTCAAATTCAGATGTAGGTCTCTTAGTAACCATATTTACTAAACCTTGAACGGCGTTTCTTCCAGATAAAGTTCCTTGTGGTCCTTTTAAAACCTCAATTCTTTCAAGATCATGGAATGCAGTATCTGCAATGGATGATGAGCCATATTCATGTCCATTCATTGAAACAACTAATGATCCAACTACAGCCGCGCCAACACCATAAGAGCCAACACCCCTCATAGAATAAGATGCACCTGAGCCTATAGCCTTATCAATTATCAGACCAGGGACAACTTCAGCTAAGTCACTGAAATCATCAATCATATTCTTATCAATATCTTCTGAAGTAAACGCTTCAATTGATATTGGGATATCTTGAATAGATGTCTCTTGTTTTGTAGCGGTAACAACCACTTCTTCAATTTCTTGAGCAGTAATTAATGCTGTGAAAATTAATGAAAAGCAAAAAGAAAAACTAAATGCTAATTTAGAAAATTTATACATAGTAAGACCCCCCTAAATGGTATAAAACATGCATTTAGAATTACTATATCACTAATAAATCTATATATAAAATATATATACATCTTATATGTATTTATTATATTTGCTAATAAGTTTTAGTTATTTTATGAATGCCAAGGATGGCACTTGCTAATTCTAATGATTGCAAGATATGTGCCTTTGAAGACTCCAAAACGAAGAATTACATCAATTGCGTATTGAGAGCATGTAGGTGTAAATCTACAACTTGGAGGAAACATCGGAGATATAAAATATCTGTAAAATCTAATTGGAAGTATAAAAATTCTAGCTATCATTCATTTAATGTCCTGTTCTCGCTGTTAATTTGATTTATGGCGTCATCAAGGCTAAGCACTTCTGTTTCTTTGCTTCCTATTCGCCTAATGGAAACAGTCCTATCGTTCTTTTCATTATTACCAATCGCTAGGATTATAGGAACTTTTTTCGAACTATGTTCTCTTACTTTATAACTAATTTTTTCATTTCTTAAATCTACCTCAGCCCTGATACCTTCTTTTTTAAGAAGATTCTTAATTTCAAGGGAATAATCATTTACATCAGAAATAATTGAAGCTATGACAACCTGTTGAGGCGCAAGCCATAAAGGAAGCTTTCCTGCATAGTTTTCAATAAGTATTCCTATAAATCTTTCAAAGGAACCTAAAACAGCCCTATGTATCATAACGGGATTGTGCTTCTTACCATCTTCCCCGATATAGTGGGCATCAAGTCTTTCAGCCAAGTTAAAATCTAGTTGAAATGTGCCGCATTGCCACTCTCTTCCGATTGCATCAGTAAGAACAAAGTCTAACTTGGGTCCATAAAATGCTCCATCTCCCTCATCAATTCTATATGGATAGCCTAAGTTCTTAATTGCAGCTTCAAGAGCTTCTTCTGCTTTATCCCATATTTCATCAGATCCAACTCTCATTTCGGGTCTGGTAGATAATTTGATATCAAATTCTTTAAAGCCTAAATCTGCATATATCTTTGATAAAAACTCTATAAATAATCCTGTTTCAGATTCGATTTGATCTTCAGTACAAAAAATATGTCCATCATCTTGAGTAAAAGCACGAACCCTCATTAATCCATGCATGGTTCCAGAAGGCTCATATCTATGACATAAACCAAACTCAGCATATTTTAAGGGTAAATCTTTATATGATTTTATTCCTTGATTATAAATTTGAACATGGCCAGGGCAATTCATAGGCTTTAGGGCATTCACCCTTTTTTCATTTGCATGTTCTTCATCAATTTCAGTTATAAACATATTTTCACGATACTTGTCCCAGTGTCCTGAGGCTTCCCATAGTTTTCTATCAATGACCTGAGGTGTGTTAACTTCTATATAATTACTATCTTGTAATCGATCTCTAACAAAATTTCTTAAATTTCTATAAATACTCCATCCATTAGGGTGCCAAAATACCATTCCAGGTGCTTCGTCTTGAAAATGAAATAAATCCATTTCTTTTCCAAGTTTTCTATGATCTCTTTTTTCAGCTTCTTCTATGGTATTTAAATATTTATTTAAATCTTTTTCTGAATTCCACGCTGTTCCATATATTCTTGTAAGCATTGTGTTATTAGAGTCGCCTTTCCAATATGCTCCAGAAACTTTTGTAAGTTTGAAAGAACCTATGAAGGCTAAATTTGGTAAATGAGGCCCTCTACATAAGTCAACAAAATTATCATCATCTTGATAATAAAGTTGAAAACTTTTCTCTTGAGACGAGTCATTAATAATTTCTTGTTTATAAGGCTCATCTAATGATTTAAAAACATTTAAAGCATCTTTTTTTGATAGAAGTTTTTTTGTAATAGAAGACTTTGCTTTAATAATCTTATTCATCTCATTTTCTATTTTTTCTAAGTCATCAATTGAGATTGTTTTGGAACATTCAACATCATAATAAAAGCCATCTTCAATAGTAGGTCCGATAGCTAATTTAGATTTTGGATAGAGGTTCTTGATAGCCCTTGCTAGTACTTGTGCTGTTAGTGTATGCCGCATAATTTCGAGACCTTCATTAGAATCTATAGTAATAATAGACACAGCAGAATCTCCATGAATAACATCATGTAAATCTCTTTGTTCTCCATCAATAGTTACCGCAACTGCTGATTTTGCTAGTCCAGGTCCTATGTCTTTTGCAAGATCATATCCACAAGAACCATCAGGCAATTCTCTATTACTATTATCAGGTAATGTAATTTTCATAGGCATATTATAGATTGGATATAGTCTTTTTTATAAAGTTATTTTATTGGAAGATAAATGACTGTATTAGTTGAAAGAATCATTATAAATATTAAACAAGTTATTATTGGACCAAGATACACCCTGCCAGTGATTTGAAAAAATATTCTATTAAAATATGGAAGAATAAACATCATTGGAACAATTCCAAATAATAGATTTACACTTAACCAATCAGTAGAATTAGAGCTCCAGTAAACTGTCCCTGTTGCTGCAAAAACAGAATATTGAATAATAATTATAAAAATTAATCCCAGTGAATTTGCAAAACCTGCAATTAGCCTTGATTTCCACTCAGGCTGGTCTTGAAATCGCATTGATCCATTTACTCTTAGAGAATTTGAAAAGAAGAATATAAAAAATAAAGGGAAGTACATTAACAAAACTAGTATCATTTCAGGTTGAAAAACCCTCACGCCCATAAACCAAAATCTATAGTCAATATGAAAAAGATAGTAAATAAGAAATAGTATTAAATAATATGCACTAAAAACTAAAAGTCCAAGAAGTAAAGTTTTAGTAAAATCAAATAAAGAAATATTTAACCCCCATGACTCTTTCTTTGTTCCGTGGTGGCGACCAAAAAAATAATAAGATAATACAAAAATAATTAAGCCTATAGTTCCATTAAGCGCTGCCCACAACATTACAGAATTATTCATTCTTTGAGGGAAAAACCAAGTAAGATCTCTATTTGCAGCATCAACAAATAAAATTTTTGCTAAATCCACCATTGGTATAAATGAAATACAAGCAATAGTTGCGCTTATGAAAAAGATTGTCCAAAAAACTATTTTTCCCTTTTTAGATTGTTTTGGTAAAGGATCTGGAACAGGTTTTATTAATGAACTATAAAATTTTAATTTAAGAAATAATCTTGTTAAAGGAATTAACATCAATAAGGAAACGACCATATTAATTAAAGTGAATATTTCTTTAAACTGCCAAATTTGATTAGAGGAATTAATTTTATTTGGAAAACCTAAAACTTTATCAAAATAGTCTAACTGGTTTGACGTTGCCTCCTTATTGTATGGCTGAAAAGGATGTAATAGCTTTTCATTAAAGACTACTCTTAAGCTTCTATCTTTTTTATCTCCGTAATACTTACCAAGTTCGACTTTATCTATTTTATTTTCATTAGACAAAACATTATTTATTACTCTTAAAGATTCTGGTGCAATTTCCATGTTTCCAGAATCCCAACCCTTTAGCTCATTTCTAAAGGCTCCCTCATCATAAAGAGCATAGCTAATGCCCATATTTGATTTTGAATCTTTCAAAATTTCATCTCTTAATGTTAATACGTAACCTGAAACATACACAGAATGTAATTTACTTTTTGTGTTTTCTTGAATGGCTTTTTTTCCAAAATAGTCAGCACCTCTTATAGCAGCATTTCCTCCCATAGAGTGACCAGTTGAGGCAATTTTCTTGGGATCAACAAAAGGAAAGTTTCCATCATATGCATAATCAACAAGAGCAAACATTCCATATCCTTGAGTGGTAGCAGCTATTCTGCTTATAGAAGATGAAGACATGCCTTGTGCATATGGATCAATTAAAGCAACTGCCATACCCCTTCTAGATAATTCAATAGCTATATTTGATAAAGCTTCTTTTGATCTTTGAAAGCCGGGAACAACTATAACAAATGGTACTTTATTTTTTTTGGTCGCTATTTTTGGCTTATATAAGTCATAAACTAATGTCTGTGCGTTGTCTGTTTTGAGTTCTTTTAGTTCTATTTCTACTTTATTAAAACTTGATTGAACAAGAGAGGCTATAAAGCTCGATACAAAAATTATAGATAAGCAAATTAAAAGAGATTTATTTCCTTTTATAAAATCAATCATAATTCTAAATTAAACTATTTTAATTAAGGAACCAGCCAAGTTGATTCATAGCCATTATTCCATTTATGAATTGCCCTTCTGTGGCCTGAGCTTTTAAGATATAAAAATTCTAGTGTGTCAAAACTAAATATTAAAACTGAAAAATTTTTATATCCTTCTTCCACTTCAAAATCACCTATATCGAAATCTTTAGGGTCATGGATTTCTTTTGTTGAGCCTCCTTTTACTGAATAGCATTTTTTAGAGCGGGGAGTAGAACCATCCCATGCTAATTTAGTAGATTCGTCATTATAGTGAGGAGTTATTTTTCCTTGTAATTTAATTTGTATCTTTATCTCAGGATCATATCCCAAGACTGTTGCTGTTGAATTGTTAGAAAAATGTTGAATTTTTGGTGCTCTATAATCTGTATGAAATCTCATCTTCCTTTCTTCTAAATTAAATTCTCTAAGAACCATGACTCTTGAAGAAATTTTGTCACCATCAAATGATGAAACCACCATGGTATGAAAAAGAGTTTTTGAATCATCAACAGCTTTGGTTAAAATTTTATCTGCTGTAGTGAGCGTATCTTCAAGTTTAGAATAATTATCTGGTAAATTAATTTCCATGCCTTACTTTACGATTTAAGTTTCCAGTTAGTTCCTTCACTGGTGTCGTTTATTTCAATTCCTATATCAAGCAACTGTTGTCTTATCATGTCAGCTGAGTCGTAATCTTTATTATTTTTAGCTTCATCTCTTTCTGAAATCATTTTTTCTACTTTTATCTTTAATTCATCAGAAATATTGTTGAAAGTCTTATCTTGTAAAATGCCTAAGACAGAACCAATTAAAGTAAGTTTTTCTTTTATAACTATTTTATCTTTATTAGAAGAATTAAAATCTTTAACTATTTTATTTAACTCCGCGATTAATCCTGGTGTATTTAGGTCATCCATTAACATTTCTATAACACTCAAATCATTGCTAGTTTTATTAGAAGTATCAAGTTCATCTAATTCATCTTTAATTTCATAAAGTTTAGTAAGGAGTTTATTTGCCTGATGAATTACTTTTTCATTCCAATCAAGGCCTTGTCTATAGTGAGACGACAACAAAGCTAGTCTTATGACCTCACCATGGTATGAATCAGTTAATTCTCTAACAAGAATTATGTTACCCAATGATTTAGACATCTTTTCACCTTCAATGGTTACAAAACCATTATGCATCCAGTATTTTGCATAAGAGCTAGGATCTTCAATATTTGCTGAAGAGCAACAACTTTGTGCAATTTCATTTTCATGATGTGGAAAAATTAGATCTCTTCCACCTCCATGAATATCAAAAGGTAATCCTAAAGTTTTTTTTGACATCGCAGAGCACTCTGTATGCCAGCCAGGGCGTCCAAAACCCCATGGAGATTCCCATCCAGGTTGATTTTCAGTGCTAGGTTTCCATAATATAAAGTCAGCTGGATCTTTTTTGAAAGGCGCAACCTCAACTCTACTTCCTGCAATTTGTTCTTCTCTATTTATTTTTGAAAGCTTTCCATAATTATTATAAGTAGGGACATGAAAAAGAACGTGTCCTTCTTTTTCATAAGCAAATCCTTTGCTTATAAGATCTTCTATCAGCTCAATCATTTCTGAAATATATTCAGTTGCCTTTGGTTGAACATCAGGAGCTAAAACATTAAGTTTAGACATATCTTCATTGTAGATTTGTGTGTATTTTTCGGTTATTGTTGAAATATCTACATTTTGATCGATGGCTGCTTCAATAATTTTGTCATCTATGTCAGTAATATTAGACACGTAGGTAACTTTTGGATAAATGCTTCTCAAAGTTCTTACCAAAGTGTCAAATACAACCGCCATTCTTGCATTTCCAATATGTGCATAGTTATAAACAGTGGGACCACATGCATAAATCTTTAAATGTTTTGGATTAATAGCTTTTAATACTTCTTTTTTTCCATTCAAAGTATTATATAAATTGAAAGACGTTGAGCTTTTCATGAATTTATTCTAAACCAATTATTTTTAATTTCCTTAATGCATTTAGCAATGGTATCAAGGGCATGCCTCTAACAGTATGAGAAGATCCATCTACATATGAAAACAGGTTACATCCTAAAGACTCAAATTTATATGCACCTGCTGCATGAATAGGATTTTCCATTTCTACGTAATTGATAATTTCTTTATCAGTTAGATCATGCATTTTCAGCTCTACTGTTTCTGAATATTCCCATATAGATTCATTATTTTTAAAAATACAAACTCCACTATGCTGATAGTGTTTTTGGTTTGATAAAAGCTTAAGACTTTCAATGGCTTTTTCTTTATTACCTGGTTTATGAAGAAGTTTATCGCTAAGAGCACACATCTGATCTCCTCCAATAACTATTGATTCAGGATTTTGTCTACTAACAGTCTCTGCTTTTGCTTTAGCAAGATGAATAACCTGTTCACTATATGGTAATGATGCAATTTTTTTCTTTATTAAATCTTCGTCTGTTTCGGAAACTATTACATCAAAAACAATACCTGCTTCTTCAAGCATTTGTTTTCTGCTTTCTGAACCAGAAGCTAGAATAATAGGAGCTTTTGGTGTGATACTGGAATCTTCCAGAGACCTGCTCATTTAATACTTTTTAGGCGAATTAATAAGACTTATAAATTCTTCTCTAGCTTTGTTGTCTGATCTAAAAGTTCCCAGCATTCTTGATGTAATTGTGCTTGATTCCGTTTTATGAATACCTCTAGTGCTCATACACTGGTGGTTTGCATCTATTACCACGGCAACACCTTTTGGCTGAAGAACCTTTTCAATTGTATCTGCAATTTGGGCTGTCATTGTTTCTTGTGTTTGAAGTCTTTTTCCAAACAAATCCACCAATCGAGCTAATTTACTAATTCCAACAACTCTTTTTTTAGGAATATAACCAATATGAGCAACTCCTACAATTGGAACCATATGATGCTCACAATGAGATTCTACTCTTATGTTTCTTACTATGACTGCATCATCATAGCCCTCAACTTCTTCAAAGGTTCTGCTTAATATTTCCTCTGGATCTTCTTCATAGCCAGCAAAAAATTCTTTATATGCTTTAACAACTCTTTTTGGTGTATCAATTAAACCTTCTCTTTCAGGGTCGTCACCAGCCCAGAGTATCAATGTTCTTACTGCCTCAAGCGCTTCTTTTTCAAGCGAGCTTTCAGAAATCTCTTTAGTAATAGTCTTTACAGCCTTTAAAGCTTCATCTTTAGATACTTTTTTACTCATTTTTATATTCCAATAATGTTAAAAATGCCTATTCTATAGCATTTTACTAAAAATTAAACCAACCTGCTGCATCATATTCAATTCCTGTTGATACAAAACCTTGAACAGCAAAAAGACATCCAGTTAAAACTAAGCCTAAAACAGAACCAATTACCCCGTTATTAGCGGCATATCCTAGAATAGTCGTTGGTTTATATATCAGCTCTTTGTAATTTATAGATTCATCAACCTGTTCCAGAAGAGCCTTAGCGCTAGTAAGATCTACTATTCTTTCTTTGTCACCATTTTGAAGCTTTAATTCCCATATCTCTTCCTCAATAATAAATATTTCATTTCTAATGAAATCTCTGTGTTCTGCGCTAAGAGACTGAAGTTTAATTGCTTTATATATTGCAAATAAGCTTATTGAAGATACAAAAAAGATCACGACACAAATTAAATACATTGTAGATATATGATGTCTTAATTCAGTCCAAACAATTAAATTCAGAATTGCAACGCAAAATAATGAATAGAATATTAATATTGAAGTATAGCTTTGAATACGCATATAAAATGCTTCTCCAAAGGATCGAAGTACTTTTCTCATATTCATCCAACTAAATACATTTAATCTTTTTTGTAAATCAAGATAAACTTTGCTGGTTTCTTTAGATGACCTAAACATATCTTTAAAACTCAAGCCTGGAAAGCTAACAAGGTCACCCAATTTCTTCGAGCACCTATATCTTCTCTCGTAATCAACAGAACATATGACACCAAACATTATCAATTGAAATCCATTAAGCAGACCAATTAGAGTAGCAGCAGATATTATTTTTTCATTTATTGTCATTCCAAAAAGAGGTGTTCCATATAAAAATTTAACTAAAAATGGAGTAACTGATAGAGATAAGACAGTAACAACTAAAATAGTCCTAAAATTTTTCATTGTTGGGCTGCTATATACAGATTTAATTATATTAAAAAGAATGAAGCCGGATGCAACTTCATTCTCATTAGAGATGCTTGTCTTTGCTGGAAATAAACTACTAGAATCTTCTTGTAAGAATTTTTCTTCATTTTTGTCATTGACCTCTAAAGGAATTCCTTGAAGGCATATATCATTTTCATCCATTGCTACGGTTAATTCGTCTTCAATTAGCCCTGGATAAAGCCAAGGTTGAAGCCATCCCTGACCAACTAAACGTCTATTTGTTTTATTCCTGTCCCAATCTGGAGCAGGCAAACATAGTCTTTCATTATCTTCAGGTCTGAAATATCCATATTTTGTTGAAATAATTAATCTACGCATAAATAATAATAGATAAGCAAGAATCATGTGAAATGGATCAATATTTAAAATTAATGAGCTTTCACTAAACAGCGCAAGGTATAACCCTATATTCATTAGCCATGAGCCTGGATACACAACCAACCACATTTGAATAATTTCTCCTATAGAGTGATGTTTAGTTGAAATAGCGATTAACATTCTATTTTGGCTAACGTGCCATGCCCTACTTAAAGATTTTTCAAGAAATAAAGATGCTATTGGTGAAAATATTACTGGAGGGAGATTTTCATAAATCATTGTTTTCCAAAAATCTTTCCACGAAAATTTTACTGGCGAATGATATTGATTTGTTTTTGCGTCTTTTGTAGCACTTCTTAATTTAGCTGCTTCGTAAGATGAATTTATTCCTGAGATGAATTTTTCATCATTCTCATTAGACGGTATCCTTAAGCTTAAATAGGATTCGTTGGTTTCATCAGTCATAGTAATTATTTATAATTAATTTAATTTGTAATTGTAAATCATTAATGCTGAAATTTTTAATACAACCTGTTACTCCATTTCAACAAAATGCTTCTATTCTATTTTGTTCAAAAACAAAGAAATGTGCAATTGTCGATCCTGGTGGAGATATAGAGATCTTAATGAAATTAGCTAAGGAAAACGATCTTATTCCTGAAAAAATTTTATTAACTCATGGACACATTGATCATGCAGGGGGAGCAACTGAGTTATCTGAGATTTTAAAAGTTGAAATACAT
>Ga0209036_1001029_pt1 | contig 11968 bp, 5 predicted proteins | sample MarorgKNORR_S2LV_3_FD_188222 | JGI IMG/M metagenome (GOLD analysis project Ga0209036, IMG submission 188222) | Marine microbial communities from the Southern Atlantic Ocean, analyzing organic carbon cycling - DCM_A/KNORR_S2/LV (SPAdes) (version 2) | ecosystem: Environmental > Aquatic > Marine >... | reverse complement strand
AATCTAAATATTCAGCAGTTCCATCTGGACAAACAGGGAATGCACCTCCACCACCTGTTCCACCACCAGTTGTTCCACCACCACCACAAGGATCAGGGCAATCACCACCACCAATTAATTGTGCCATATATCCACAATCATCAGATAAGTTTGGAACAACATTACCATCACATGCTCCGCCAGGACCACCTTCACAGTCATCAGCACTACATGCATCATAATATTGAGTACCAACTAAACTTTCAAGACATAAATCCCACTGAGCATCACAGTTAACAGATGGTTCATTCCATGTTAAGTTAATAACAGAGTCTCCAGCTGTAGCAACAAGATTTGAAGGAGGATTTAATTCTTCAAATACACAACTACCATCATCAACAGTTGCATCAGGATCATAGTTTGAAGCAGTCTCATCTGTACAACCTAAACATGAGTAATCACAGCTTCCATCATCGGCATTTGCAGTTGCATCAAAATTACATGCACCACTATCTGTACAGCCAAAGTTTAAATCACCAATTACAAAGTAGTCTCCATAATCAAAATCAATAGCTAAACCAGCTGAATTTGAAAGAGTTGCCATATCTAAATCAAACAATCCATCTGCACCAGTCCATTCAGCAGTAAATGTAGTCAATACTGATGACTGACCTGCTGGGATTGTTCCACCTGTAAATGAAAAACCTAAAACAGTTCCATTGTTTGTTTGAACATCAAAACCAGCAGTAGCAGCAGAACCACCTGAACCTGCGCTTGTTAATGTAAAATCATCTAAAGAAGATGTTACTTCAAACTGGAATCCTGCAACATCTTCCAAATTAAATAAACTAACTTCTATAGTTCCAGTACTTGATACTCCTGCACCAGGAACAAAATATGAAATATCCATCGAGCCACCTGATGAATCTGAAAATACCATTTCACTTAATCCAGAAGCATCTCCAGCTAAATCTAACGTTGTTAAAGTTCCACATCCTGCTGGAACAGTAGATCCTGTAAATGAAAAACCTAATACAGTAGATCCCGCAGTTGATACCTGAAACCCTGCATCAGCAGCAGCACCGCCAGCAGCACTATTTGCAGTTGTTCCATCTACTTCAAACTGAAAACCTGCTACATCAGAACCAAAATTATATATAACATCCGCACCTAAAAGGTGAACAGAGTCTAAAGGTAAATCACAACCACCTTCAACCACAATATCCTCAACATCATCAACATCTACATTGCTTATCCATAGGGTTGTATTCTCATAGCAGTTATTAGGATCTGTTTCAGGACCATCACAAACACCACATGCATCAAGCTGTGTATCACCATCACAAATACCCGCACAATCTTCTACTGATGTTCCTTCACAAACACCCGCACAATCTTCTACTGCAGAACCAGCCCATTGACCAGCACAATCTTGCACTACCGCAGGAAGAGCTAGAACAGTCCCATCATTTAATGCTGCGAATAAACCAAATGCAGGATCATCTCCTGATAAAAAGCCTGAAGCAAACACAACAGCGCTACCACCACCTAGGCCAGATAATGGTGCGGTAAATGCTGCAATTGCATCAGAACCTGCTGGAGCAATTCCCAATGTATAATCTGAAGCTGGAACTTCAGCATAACCTGAAAACGAACCATATTCTAAATTTGAAATTAACACAGAACCATCATTTGCATCTGATTGAACATCAACAGCTGGAGCATCAGTTGAACCGTGATAAACCTCAAGTCCAACTAGACCTGCATCAGAAGAACCAAACGTTGTTCCAGTTGCAGCCAAATCAAATGGAGTTAGCGTATCACCTAATAAGCCAGTTGCTACAACAACATATGAGCCATTTTCAGCTAATTCGAATGGGAAAGTAGCAATCACATCACCACCTGTTGGTGCAATACCAACTTCACAAGAAACCGGTAACTGTAATAATCCAGTTGCTGATCTGTATGCAAAACCTTCAATAGCTAAACCACCATCAACATAAACATCAACTGTTGGTGAAGCTGAGTTATGAACTATTTGAACAGTAGCAGCAGGACCGTTATACGTACCATCACAATCATAATTATCTAAAGGATACTCACAAGAACCATCATCATAATCAGCTGAAGGATCAAAGTTACATGCACCCTCATCTGTACATCCAAGTGCAATCACATAATATTCAAATTCAATAGCACCACCACTTGTATCAGAGAAAACAAGACCACTTAAACCTTCTGCATCTCCAGATAAATCCAAAGTTGTCAATGTTCCACATCCAGCTGGTACAACAGCACCTGTAAATGAAAATCCTAATACAGTTGAACCACCAGCTGAAACAGAAAAACCAGCATCAGCAGCAGCACCACCTGCAGCACTATTAACAGTTGCACCATCTACATCAAATTGAAAACCAGCTACATCTGTATCAGAATTATAAAAAACTTCTCCATCACTTGTTAAGTATAAATTATTACTTGGAAGATCACACCCACTATCAACACTCGGAGCTGTATCCCATTCAACATCTTCACAATTTTGAGCTTCCAAACAATCATCACAAGTAGCTTGAATATCATTTCCTTGAGATAATACATCATCAGTACAATCAGATAAACATGTACCATCAGGAGCACCAAGAGGAAGTGTCATAATCCAATTACATATTGCATATACTGTATCTGAATCTGCCTCAGCAATATCAATATCAAGCCAAACTGGATCTATTCCTGCACAATCTAGTAAGCAATCATCTTCTGATACTTCTTCATAAACTGGTAATTCTAAAACGTTACCATCATTCAACGCTGCAAATAAACCAAATGCAGGGTCATCACCTGATAAAAATCCTGAAGCAAAAACTACAGCACTACCACCACCTAATCCAGACAATGGAGCAGTAAATTCTGCAATAGCATCACCTCCTGTAGGAGCAATACCAATTACATACTCTGCAGCAGGAACTTCAACAAAACCTGAAAATTCTGAATAAGGTAGATCGCCAACTAAAACATTACCATCTGCTAAGACATCTACTGCTGGAGCATCAGTTGAACCATGATATACTTCTAAACCAACACTACTATTATCAGATGCACCAAAAGCTGTACCTGCAGCGGCCAAATCAAATGGAGTATCATCGTTACCAAGTAATCCTGTAGCAACAACTACATAAGAGCCTCCATCTTCTAAGTTAAAATCAAAATTAGCAATAACATCATCATTAGCTGGAGCAATTCCTACCGTAAATGATGTTGGCAATTCAAGAATTCCTGTAGCAGATCTATAAGTAAAATCTTCAATTGCTAAACCATCATTAACATAAACATCGACAGTAGGTGAAGCTGAATTATGTATGATTTGGACCATTGCCATACCATTATCACCTCCAGTATCACCACCAGTATCACCACCAGTATCGCCACCAGTTTCACCACCATCAAAATATACAACAGGTATTGTTTGAGCTGCTGCATCAGAAAACACTAAACCAGATAACCCTTCTGCCTCACCATTTAATGATAAAGTAGTTAACAAACCACAATCAGTTGATACTGTAGCACCTGTGAAAGAAAAAGCTAGAACTGTAGAACCAGCTGCAGATAATGTAAAACCTACTGCTGCAGATTCACCACCAGAAGCACCAGCAGCTGTAGTTCCTTCAATATCAAACTGATAACCTGCAATATCTGTTGGAACATTAAATAAAACATCACCATTTGATAATAAATGTACTGTGTTTTCAGGTAAATCGCATCCATCTGTAATTTCAGCAGAGCCATCATCACCACCATCATCAGCACAAGAAGATCCATCTCCACCACAAACACCACATTCATCTTCTACTGCAGTTGATCCACATACATTATCGCATCCACCAACAACTGCATCACCACCACAGACACCTGCGCAATCTTCTACTGCTGCACCATCACATACACCTTCGCAATCAAAAACACCACTAGCACAATCATTACCAGAATAGTATGCAACATCAAATCCATTACCTGCACTATCAGAAAAAACAATTCCACTTAGACTTGTAGCTGTACCATTTAATGTCAGAGTAACTAGAGTCCCATATCCCGATGGAATTGTAGCTCCCGTAAATGAGAATCCTAAAACTGTGGAACCTCCAGGAGAAACAGTAAAACCATTAGCTGCTGCATCACCTCCTGAAGCACCAGATACTGTAGTACCATCAACAGAAAATTGAAATCCAGCAATATCAGTATCAACATTATACCATACATCTCCATTATCATTTAGAGAAATAGTATTTACTGGCATCTCGCTTGGATCAGCTAATAAAAAGTTAAATAAAAATAAAATTGAAAAAATATTAGTTAATATTTTTCTACAAGTAGCATTAAACATAGTGTTTCCTTTCGTTAATCTCTTCCTAAAAAAATTTTCTTAAAATAAACTTACAAAATTTATTTTATACATTAATTTATATTGTTTGTGTCAATATGTTACAATCCGCGCTTCTCAGAAGCTTGAAAATATACGATAAATCTGCTTTAAATTGAAGGAATTTTTTTGGATAATCAATCTGCTAATCTACAACCTGCCATCCTTCGCGAATAAACTGATTTAATTTCTTAAATTTAACAACTTTTTGTAATGAACCTTTTTTTATAGTAATCTTATCATTTCGACCAATTTTTTTATCAACTTTAATTGGGGTTCTCTTATTTAAAATCTTTGATTGAAAGTCCTGGCTTGATTGCATCATCCCAGCTGGTTGATTAACCATATCCTGCGGATTAATCTTTGGAGTATTAATATTTGGTGTAGCAGATTGGTCATTTTTCATTTTTAAATTTTTTGCTCTTTCATCAAGTGTCATCGAATTGCTTTTAATTGAAGTAAGATCTGTTCTAAATATTCTTTTCAAAGTTTCATTATTTGTTTCAACCATCATCTCTTCGAACATTTTAAATCCTTCTTGTTTATATTCAATTAAAGGATTCTTTTGTCCATACGCTCTCAATCCAATTCCTTCACGCAGCTGATCCATTGCATAAAGATGATCTTGCCATTTCTCATCAATTGTTCTTAAAATAATGAATTTTTGAAAATTATTAAAAATTTCTTTATCAAAATTCTCATTTTTGAATTCTTTTGTGAGTTTTATCTGCTCAATTATGATATCTCTTATGTCACTAACTTCAGTTTGATTTTGATCAAAATTAAATCCAACTCCAAAAGTGTTTAACAGCTCTGAGTTTAATGATTCATAATCCCAATCATTAAATCCACCTTGACAAAATAGGCTTATTACATCATCAACGTACTCACTAATTATAGTATTTAATTCTTCAGAAATATCCTCTTTATGTAAAGAGTAATTTCTTCGATTATAAACAATTTCTCTCTGATAATTCATTACATCATCATATTCAATAATATTTTTTCTACCAGAAAAATTCATAGCTTCTACTTTTTTTTGAGCTCGTTCAATTGATTTAGTAACCATAGAATGGGTTATAACTTCGCCCTCTTTAATTCCCATTCTATCCATCACTTTTGCTATCCTATCAGAACCAAATAATCTCATCAAATTATCTTCTAAGCTTAAATAAAAAACAGATTCTCCTACATCACCTTGCCTTCCTGCTCTTCCTCTAAGCTGCAAATCAATTCGCCTAGATTCATGCCTGCCTGTTCCTAGAATAAATAATCCACCAGATTCTTTAACACCATCACCTAATTTAATATCTGTTCCTCTTCCTGCCATATTAGTTGATATAGTAATAGCATTATTTAAACCAGCTCTAGTAATAATATCTGCTTCGCTTTGATGTTGCTTCGCATTTAAAACATTATGAGGTAAACCTGTCTTTTTAATCATTCTTGAAAGTAACTCAGACTCTTCAACAGAAGTTGTTCCAACAAGTACAGGCTGTCCAGCATCATATAAATCTTTTATTCTATCAATAACAGCTGAATATTTTTCATTATTTGTCTTGTAGATTAAATCTTCATGATCTTTTCTTGATATCGGTTTATTTGTAGGTATTTCAACAACATCTAATTTATAAATTTGCATAAATTCTGGTGCTTCTGTTTTAGCTGTTCCAGTCATGCCTGATAATTTTTCATACATTCTAAAGTAATTTTGTATAGTTATTGTGGCAACTGTTTGTGTTTCTCTTTGAATAGCAACTTTTTCTTTTGCTTCAATTGCTTGATGCATGCCATCTGAAAACTGTCTTCCATGCATTACTCTTCCTGTATGTTTATCTACAATTAAAACTTTTCCATCTTGAACAATATATTCATTATCAAGCTCAAATAAAGAGTAGGCTTTCAACAACTGATTAATTGTATGGATTTTTTCACTTCTGTCAGAATGCAATGCTTGTAGTTTTTCTTTTTCTACTGCAATATCTTTATCTTTTGAATATTTTTTTTCTATTTTATGAAATTCTTCTCCAATATCAGGAATTACAAAATTATTAGGATCATCAGGAGATAAAAATGTTCTTCCTTTTTCTGATAAATCTACAATATTTGATTTTTCATCAATTGAAAAATAAAGTTCCTCATCAAGTTCATTTATTTTTTTATCTCTAATTAGTTCGCTTTCAACCTTCATTGAAAGCTGTTTTGTACCTTGAATTTGAAATATTTTTTGTAATTTATTATTTTTGGGTGCACCTCTACTTGCTAGCAATAATTTTCTTCCAGCTGACTCCTTGTCAGACTTTATTAAATCTTCTACATCAGATAAAATATCATTTATAAACTGATTTTGCTCTTTAATTAATGATTCTACTGATGGTCTCCAAACCGTATACTGCTCGTTTTGCTGAGAATTAACAACTCCTGAAATAATTAGTGGTGTTCTTGCTTCATCTATCAATACAGAATCTACTTCATCAACTATAGCATAAACATGATTTCTTTGAACTTGATTTTCAGATGATACAGCCATATTATCTCTTAAATAATCAAACCCAAATTGACTATTAGTTCCATAAGTAATATCTTTTGAATACATATTTTTTCTATCTGGAGGCGACATTCTATCTAAAATACATCCAACAGATAAGCCTAAATATTCAAATAAAAAGCCCATCCACTCACTATCTCTTTGAGCTAAATAATCATTAACAGTAATTACATGTACACCTCTTCCAGTAATTGCATTTAAAGCAATAGCTAAAGTTGATACCAAAGTTTTACCTTCACCTGTTTTCATCTCTGCTATATTACCTTGATGAAGAACAATTCCTCCTATTAACTGGACATCATAATGAATCATATCCCACTTCATTTTTTGACCCATTACTTGATAAGATCTACCGCATAATCTTCTTGATGCGTCCTTAACAATAGCAAAAACATTAACCATATTTTTATTTAAATATTCTGTTTCATCATTGTACAATAAATCATCAATTGTATTTGCGTCTTTACCATCATTCAAGTATTCATCTTTATTGCTCGATATCAACAACTGCAAATCATCTTTGATTTTTTGAAACTCTAACTTTAAATCATCATCACTTAATTCAGATAATGAATCATATTTGATATTTATTTCTTCAACAATTGGAAGAATTTTCTTTAAATCTTTATCAGATTTTTTTCCAAAAACTGAAGTTATTACTTTTGAAAATATTGACATTTATACTTTTTAACCTTAACTATTATTTTTAGCAAGAGTCCTCTTAGATACCACTTTTCACTTAATATTTGGATCTTTGAAACTATCAGCAGTTATATTTTTACTATTATATATTGCATCTAAAATACCATTAATAAAGCTACTACTATCCTTTGTACTAAACTCTTTTGAAATTTCTATTCCTTCTGCCATCGAAACCTTCTTTGGGACATCATCTATAAAAAACATCTCAGAGATACTCATTCTTAGAATTATTTTATCAATAATTGCAAGCCTAGAAATATCCCAATTACTTAATTTTTGCTTTATAACTTTATCTATTGATTCTGAATTATTTAAAGTATGCTTAACAAGTTTTTTTGCATAATCAATTTCTTTTTTCTTATAAATAATCTCATCCAAATCATTATCTTTATTTTTAAAAAAAATTTCTACTAATTTATTTATTGATGAAGCAGGTATTAATTCAAAACTATAAAGCAATTGAACACTTAAACATCTAGCTGCTCTTTTCTCTTTTTTATTCATTATTTCAGTAAATCTCTCGCAATAACTAATCTCTGAACTTCTGATGTACCTTCATATAATTGAGTTATTTTAGCATCTCTCATGAGTCTCTCTACTCCATAATCTTTAATATAACCATATCCTCCATGAATTTGCACACACTCAGTAGATGCTTTCATTGCAACTTCTGAAGCATACAATTTTGCCATGGCTGCGTAAACACCAAAATTTAATCCTGTATCTTTCATCCATGCAGCTTTTTTTGTCAATAATCTTGCAGAATCAATAGCGATTGACATATCTGTTAACTTAAATTGAATTGATTGAAAAGATGAAATTGGCTTATTAAATTGCTTTCTTTCTTTTGAATAATTGATTGATGCTTCTAAGCTTGCTTGAGCAATACCAAGCGCTTGCGCAGCAATACCAATACGACCTCCATCTAAAGTACTTAAGCATATTTTGAAACCATCCCCCTCATTACCAATCAAATTTTGTTCAGGGATTTCTACATTATCAAAATATAACTCAGTTGTATCAGACGATCTGATACCTAATTTTTTTTCAGGTTTTCCGACACTAAAACCATCGAAGTCTTTTTCAACAATAAAACAAGAAATACCTTTATGTCCAACATCTTTTTCAGTTAATGCTGCTACAAGAACTAAATCAGAATTTTTACCATTAGTAACCCAATTTTTTGTTCCATTTAGTAAATATCCTTCAGATGTTTTCTTTGCAAAAGTTAACATATTTGATGCATCCGATCCAGACTGAGGTTCTGATAGAGAAAAAGCACCCAATAAATCACCTTTTGTAAGCTTAGATAAATATTTTTCTTTTTGAAATGAATTGGCATATTTTTGCAATAGAGAACATACAAGAGAATTATTAACTGACATAATTACTGAAGCAGCTGCATCAACTTTTGCTATTTCCTCCATTGCGATAACATATGATATTGTATCCATACCCCCACCATTATAATCAGGAGATGCCATCATACCCATAAAACCTAGTTTTCCCATTTTTTTTACTGCTTCTGCTGGCCAAATTTTATTTTCATCTCTATCTAAAATACCTGGTAATAGTTCATTTTGAGCGAAGTCTTTAGCAGTTTGTTTAATTAACTTCTGTTCTTGTGTTAGTTCAAAATTCATAATTATAAAAACCTTCCCCTGTTTTTTTCCCTAATTTATTATTTTTGTTCATTTCTAATAAAATTTTAGCTGGTTTATATTTAATATCGTTAAAATCAGCATATAAAATATTTAATATATAAATACAAACATCAATACCTATCAAATCAGCTAATTTTAAAGGGCCCATTGGATGGCCCATACCTAACTTCATAATCTTATCAATTGATTCAGCTGTTGCTACACCTTCCTGAAAACATAAAGCAGCCTCATTAATCATTGGCATTAAAATTCTATTAGATACAAAACCTGGAGAATCATTGCATTTTACAGGTACTTTTTGAATTGTTTCTGTTAAACCAATAATAAAATTCAAACAATCTAAAGATGTTTTATCCCCAACTATAATTTCTACTAATTTCATTACAGGAACTGGATTCATAAAATGCATACCAATAACTTTATCTCTTCTATTTGTTGCTTTTGACAACTTGTCTATTGAAATTGATGATGTATTAGATGCAAGTATTGTAGAATTTTTGCAAAGCTTATCAAGCTGTTTAAAAATTTTATTTTTTATATCAATATCTTCTTTTACTGCTTCAATCACTAAATCACAATCCTTAACATCATTTATATCTGTTGAAAATAAAATTCTATCTAAGGAAGATTTTAATTTTTCAATATCAATATAACCTTTTTTTAATTGTCGATTCATATTTTTTTCAATGTTAGATTTTGCATTATCTAATATTGTTGCATTAATATCAACTAAAATCACATTAAAGTTATATATTGAAAAAACATGGGCAATACCATTACCCATCGTTCCACCTCCAATAATTCCAATTTTTAAATTATTCATTTAACTGCACATCTCCACTAATACTGCGGAAGCTTCACCTCCACCAATACATAGAGTTGCTATACCATATTTTAATTTTCTTAATTTTAATGCATTTAACAATGAGACCAATATTCTTGCTCCAGAAGCACCGATTGGATGGCCCATTGAAACTGCACCACCATTGACATTAACTTTATTAGAATCAATTTTTAGTTCATCTATAGCTGCCATTACTACACATGAAAAAGCCTCATTTATTTCGAATAAATCTATTTTATCAATATCAAAATTAAGACTTTTAGTAAGTTTTTCTATTGCATATATAGGTGCTTTTGTAAAATATAACGGATCTGTAGCATAAGAAGTATGACCTAGAATTTTAGCAATTGGTTTAACATTATTATTTTCTTTAAAAGAATCAGAGCATAAAAGGACTGCAGCTGCTCCATCGCTAAGGCTACTAGCATTACCAGCTGTTATTGTACCATTTTTTTTAAACGCAGGTTTTAATTGTTTTAACTTATCTTTATTAAATTTCAACGGTTCTTCATCAGTATTAAATATAAACTTATTTTTTTTATTTTCAATTTCAATCCCTACTATTTCATCCTTAAAATTTCCTAATTCAATAGCATCTATTGATTTTTCATACGATCTAATTGCAAATTCATTTTGCATTTCAATTGTATATTTTTTTTCTTTAGATAATATTTCACCACAACTACCCATGGCACAATCATTATATGGATCCCACAATCCATCTTTTAAAATAGAGTCAATAATTTCATCATGGCCAAACATCAAACCTTTCCTATGTTTACTTAAATAATGAGGAGCAAGACTCATACTTTCCATTCCTCCAGCAACAACTAAATCTGATGATTTTAGCTTTATTGATTGATCAGCTAGCATGACAGCTTTTAATCCTGAACCACAAACTTTATTAATAGTTAAACATTCAGTTTTATTAGATAAGCCTGCACCTATTGATGCTTGCCTAGCAGGTGCTTGACCCAAGTTTGCAGATAAAACATTTCCCATAATAACTTCATCGATTAAATTTTTATTTATATCTATTTTATTAATAACTGACTTTATTACGTACGAACCTAGTTCAGTAGCTGAAACTTTACTTAAAGTTCCCTGAAACGAACCAATAGGAGTTCTGGAATATGAACATATATATGTATTAGCCATTTAATTATTACCTTTTTTATATGCTTTTATAATATCTTTAACTAACTTGTGCCTAACAATATCACTTTCGTTTAATTTAACAAAAGAAATACCTTTTATATTTTCTAAAACATTGACCGCATCAACTAATCCAGAAATCTCATTTAAATGTAAATCCGTTTGCGTTATATCGCCTGTTATAATTGCTTTTGATGTAACTCCAAGTCTTGTTAAAAACATTTTCATTTGCATTTTTGTTGAATTTTGAGCTTCATCTAAAATAATAAAAGCATTATGCAAAGTTCTTCCTCTCATATATGCCAATGGAGCAATCTCAATAATATTTTTGTCTAAATATTCTTTTAATTTTTTTGGCTCTATCATTTTATGTAAAGAATCATAGATTGGGACTAAATAGGGGTCTACTTTTTCTTTCAAATCTCCTGGTAAAAAACCCAATCTTTCACCAGCTTCTACAACAGGCCTAGTTATTACAATTTTTTCAACTTCATTATTTTTTAAAGCAGACACTGCACATGCAACTGCTTGATATGTTTTGCCTGTTCCAGCAGGTCCTACTGCAAATACAATATCATTTTTACAAACTGATTGATAATATTTTACTTGTCCATTTGTTTGAGCAACAACTGCACCCTTATATGTATAAAGTATTACATTAT
>Ga0209036_1001027_pt1 | contig 11974 bp, 13 predicted proteins | sample MarorgKNORR_S2LV_3_FD_188222 | JGI IMG/M metagenome (GOLD analysis project Ga0209036, IMG submission 188222) | Marine microbial communities from the Southern Atlantic Ocean, analyzing organic carbon cycling - DCM_A/KNORR_S2/LV (SPAdes) (version 2) | ecosystem: Environmental > Aquatic > Marine >... | reverse complement strand
TCACGAAGTAAAAGTTTATTACGAGGATACAGACTCAGGTGGAGTTGTTTATTATTCAAATTATTTAAAATTTTTGGAAAGAGCCAGAACTGAGATGATCAACTCTATTGGACTAAGTAATAAAAAATTATAAACTTCGTCTGGTTGAACTTGAAGATTTAGTTCATCAATTTTTTGATCTTTTATTTTTCTTTCAATTATATTGTTCCATGCAAAATCACTTGCATTTTGCTCAGCTCTAGAATCTATTTTTCTACCTTGTTGTATGAATCTATTAAGTTGAATTTGTCTTTCATTCAAATAATAGGAGATTGGTATACTTTCATCTCCAATTTTTCCAACATAAAGTGTTTTATCAACTTTACCAAAAAAACTTTGAATGGTCCCAAGGATGTTTGCACCTCCCACAAGCCCTCCTACAGTCATACTTGCAACGAAAAAAAATAGCAATGTCCATAAAACCCATTTTGAATTATCTCTTAATTTTGACATACTTAGCATAAATTTTTACCCCTTTAAGTTATTGTGGAGATAAGCGGGATCGAACCGCTGACCTCTTGAATGCCATTCAAGCGCTCTCCCAGCTGAGCTATATCCCCTTAAAAAACCATTTGTTTCATGCCTTAATTTATTTTTTATTGAATATTTCTCAAAGAAAAAGCTTTTATTTATTAAATTTAGGCTTAGAATAATTTAGATTTATGCAAATTAATTTTAAAGATATAATTCAAATAACAATAATAACAGTTGTTTTATCATTTATTAGATATTTGTTCTTAGATGACTATCCTATACTGAAAACAACTAAATTAGCTGAAGCTAATCAAGTTTCAGATGAAAATAATAATTTATTAATGTTTATAGAGAATTTAGAATCACCAACATTAGTAGATTTAAAAACTGCAAAACTTTTATATGATAACCAACTTGTAACATTCATCGATGCAAGAGATAGTGATTCTTTTAAAAATCAACATATTTTTTCTTCAATAAACATTCCATATGATTTGATTGAACAGATTGAATCTGATTATGATTTAAATTACCTAATTGAATTAAATGAAAATTTTATTATTAATGTAAAACTAGATGATTATTCTTTTTTTATTGGATTGGATAATGGTGATTTTTACATAAGTAAGAATATTGAAAATATTGATAATAAATCTTTTGCTAATAAAAACTTTATTATTTACTGCAGTGGTCATGGTTGTAGCTTAAGTGAAGATTTGGGTTTTTATCTGTATAATTTAGGAGTAAAAAAAATACTTATCTATGAAGGAGGAATTCCTGAGTGGATTAATAATAAATATCCTGTTTCTAATGAATAAATTTTATAAAAATATCAATATTCTTTTTCTGCTTAGACTATTATTAGGTTATGTTTTCATTTACGCTAGTATAGATAAAATACTTGATCCTGTTAGTTTTTCAAATATTATAGATAATTATCACGTGACTCCTATTATTTTGAGTAATTTATTTGCATTATTTGTTCCAATGCTAGAGCTTATAATTGGTTTATGCTTAATCTTTAACATTAAAGTTAATGGTGCATCTTTTATATCCTTTGCTTTATTGTTATGGTTCTTATTTATTCTGATTCAGGCTCTCTATAGAGGAATAAATGTTGATTGCGGATGCTTCGATTTAAATTCTGGAAATTTAGATGATACAGAATTAAGAAATAATATGATAAAAAGAATATTTGAAGATATAGTGTTGTTGGGTATAAGTTTATATATATTAATTAAAACAAAAATCAAATAAGATGATGAAATTGATACTAATGATTAGCTTTTTATATTTTTTAACTGCTCAGGATACAGCAGAAAAAAATATTTTGACAATTATTGGAACAACAAATGTCCATGGTGAAATAGATCCATGTGGTTGAAAAAAGAAACCATTGGGCGGTCTTGCTCGAAAAGCTACAGTCATTGAAAATTTAAAAAATCAAGGTTTAAATCCTATTATATTAGACGCTGGAGACTTATTATTTAAAAAAAATATCATAGATCCAGGTGTAACTACTGATGTTGCTAAAGTTAACGCTGAAATAATTATTGATTCTTTTAATCATATGGGTTGTGATGCTTTTTCATTGGGTTCAAAAGATTTTGCTGGAGGTCTAGATTTTGTTTTGGAACAATACAAAAAATCAAACTTTCCATTTTTATCATGTAATATTGTTAATAAATCAGGTGAATTATTATTTGAGCCATATACAATCATTAAATCAAATAATTTAGATATTGGAGTTATAGGCTTAACTTCTAATTTTGATAATAATGAAGTTCAAGTACTAGATCCAATTATATCATTAAAAAACATTATTAATGAAGTTAGCAACAGAAGTGATATTGTGATACTGTTGTTTAATGCAACTCAACAAGATTTAACTAAATTATATAATTTTGATTTTGAGATTGATATGATTTTAAGTAGTAGAGGTAGAACAAGATCTTCAGATGGAGGTTCTAGAATACCAACTTATATTGCCGGAGATAGAGGTAAAATACTGTATAAGTTTGAACTAAATATTATTGATGAAAAATTACCTATTACAGATTTAGCTTGGTGTGAAAATACTATTAAAAGAGTTGGTGATAGATTAGAAAAAATGAAGCAAGGTAATCCTGATTCAGATTTGATTAATTTATATAAAAATGATCAGAAGACATTAAGTAGAATTTATGGTTATCAAGCTCAATTAAATCAGGCAAATCAATCTTTAGAAAATGCTATAAATTCAATAACATTTGAAAAAATTGAATTAGATAAATTAGTTTTTGATAATACAAAAATCTTAAAAATTGTGGATAAAGGTAAAGAAAAAATTTTAGAAATTGGTGGTCCTTTTATGGATTCTAAGGGTAGACTCCCTGGTGATCCTCATCATGGTCATAATCATTAATTTTTTAAAAAAGATATTGGTCTTTTCATATTAATTTTTCTAAAATTGGACTCTTGTTTTTAGCTTTTTAATATTTTTATTGCGAAAGTAGCTCAGCTGGTAGAGCATCACGTTGCCAACGTGAGGGTCGTCGGTTCGAATCCGATCTTTCGCTCAGCTTCAAAGGCGTCGTACTCAAGTGGTAAGAGAGCAGTCTGCAAAACTGTTATGCACCAGTTCGAATCTGGTCGACGCCTCACAATGCCGAGGTGGTGAAATTGGTAGACACAAGGGACTTAAAATCCCTCGGACAATATACGTCCGTGCCGGTTCGATTCCGGCCCTCGGTACTCACTTAACATTAAATAATTATCGAAGAATTTTTATCAGTAGTGATTATCCATTTTCTTGCAGTTATAAGTCCTGGTCCGGATTTTATAATTGTTACATCTCAAAGTATTAATTATGGTCGTTTAAATGCTATTAAAACAAGTATAGGTATTTCATTTGGTATTCTAATACATATTATTTTATCAATTTTTGGAGTTAACTATATTTTTGTAAATAATACTATTTTTTATGATCTAGTTAAATATATTTGTTTTATTTACTTGTTTTATTTTTCTTTATCCCTAATTTTTTCTAAAAAAAAGCATAACAATATCTTACATAATAATAATAAATCAATCTATAAAAACCCTTTTTTGATTGGTTTTTTAACTAATTTACTTAATCCTAAGGCTTTTCTCTTTTTTATATCAATATTTTCTGTTTTTGTTAATCAGTTAACACCTTTTTATATTAAAATCATTTATGGTTTGTGGATGGTTTTTGCAACTTGTTTTTGGTTTTGTATTATTTCTATTTTTTTTACTTTAGATTTTTCAAAAAATTTTATAAATAAATATTCGATAATAATTAGTAAAATTATGGGTATAATTTTATTAATTATTTCAATTAAGGTCATTTTTTAACTATGGATATTGGTGCTATTCTACTCAACGTAGGTTATTTTTGTAATCTTATTGCTCTTGGTTTCAGAGAAATTCTTTGGATTAGAATTTTATTAACATTAGGATATTTTTTAAGGTTCATACAGAACTATATTGAGAATGTAGTAGATTCTTCTTTTTGGATGATAGTTTTTGTTACTATAAATTTATATCAAATCGTAGTAATAATAAATGAGAGAAGAAAAAGATATATAGAGCCAAAAATTTTCGATATTTATGAAACTGTTTTTAATAGTTTAACAACATTTGAATTTTTAACTTTTTGGAAAATGGGTTTAATTAAAAATGTTGAAAATGGAACTAAAATAATAGAAAAAGATAAAAAATTAAATTCTATATTATTATTAATTAATGGTAAAGCTCATGTTAAATCAGATGGTAAGAGTATTGCTTTCTTACCTAGAGGAAGTTTCATTGGAGAAATAAGTTATATAACAAATGAAGGAGCTTCTGCAGATGTGATTGCTGATGGTGATGCAACTTATATTGAATGGACAAATAAAGAATTGAAGAAAATTAAAATAAGTAAAAAAATATTTTGGACAAAAATTCAAAATATTTTACTTAATGATTTGATAATTAAATTAAAACGATCATCTATTAATTAGGAGAAACATAATTAAAAAACCAAATATAACAATTAATAAAGTATATACAAGGACAGGTGATAAAGGAACAACATCATTGATTGGTGGAAAAAGAGTTCCTAAAAATCATAATAAAGTATCAGCTTTTGGTCAAGTTGATGAATTGAATGTACTTGTTGGTTCATCTTTAGTTTATTTAAAAAAACTAAAAAATAATGATTTTAGTATTCTTAATGATATATTAATTAAAATTCAAAATGAGCTTTTTAATTTAGGAAATATGCTCGCTATTGATAAAAACGTTAGTTTAGACAATATGCCAAAAATAACAAGTAAATCTATAAAACGATTAGAAGATAATATTAACTACTTCAATGACTCACTAGAAGAATTGAATTCGTTTATATTGCCTGGAGGTAATGAGTTAAGTATACGATTACATAAAGTTCGTGTAAAATGTAGAAAAGTTGAACGCTATATTGTAAGTATAATGGAGCAAGAAAAATTTGATGATGTAATTGTAAAATATTTAAACAGAATGTCAGATTTATTTTTTGTTTTAGCTAGATATGTAATTTTTAAGTTAAAAGACGATGAATTAAAATGGAATCCAAATTATTAATCCTATGTTAGATAATTTTGACTGGTTTACAAGATTTTTTACTTATTCTTCAATTCAAGTAAAATTTATAGCTTCATTTATAGCTATTTTATCTTTTATAGTTGTTAGAAAATTATTTTTAAAAATCTTATTTAGAAATACATCTAATGCATTGGTTAGATATAGATGGCAGAAAATTTCAAGTTATATTATTAATGTTTTAGGTATCATAATTGTAGGGCAGATATGGTTTAAGGGTTTTGAATCAATAGCAACATATTTAGGATTATTGTCTGCTGGAGTTGCTATTGCTTTAAAAGATCCATTAATAAATCTTACAGGTTGGGCATTTATTTTATCTAGAGCTCCATTTGTTGTTGGTGATAGAGTTCAAATTGGGCAACATTCAGGTGATGTGATTGATATAAATTTCTTTAAATTTACACTTATGGAAGTAGGCCATTGGGGAGAAGGTGAACAAGCATCAGGCAGAATTATACATATACCAAATGGTAAAGTTTTTCTGGATATTTTAGCTAATTACAGTAAGGGATTTAAGTATATTTGGAACGAAGTAAATGTTCTACTTACGTTTGAAAGTGATTGGAAAAAAGGTAAAAAAATTCTTGAAAAAATTTCTAAAAAACATACAGCAAATATTAGTAAAGTTGCAGCTAAAAACTTTAAAGAAGTTTCTAAGTTATATATGGTTTACCAGCCAGATTTCAACCCCCAAGTATATACAAAAGTTGAAGATTCTGGAATTTTATTAACTATAAGATATTTATGCAACCCTCGTAAAAGAAGGATTACTACACAGTATATATGGGAGGATATACTTAATGAGTTCGATAATGATGTGAACCTAGAATTTGCATATCCAACAACTAGATTTTATGATGCTAGAACAGAAACTAAAGAATGAAGTTATTAACTTATTTTTATGATAATGTTAAGTCTTATGGTTGTTTGTTGGATGATTATAATATATTAGATATTCCATCATTAAAAAATACTCCTTTTCCAAATAATTTAAATGAATTTTTAATCGATTTTAATGAAAATATTACAAATTTATCTAAAGTAATAAAGTTAAATAAATTTAATACTATTGACTTTAGTAAGATAAAAATAGATACTTTAATAAAGCCAAACTCTTTCAGAGATTTTTATGCTTTTAGGAGACATGTTGAAGCAGGACGAAAAAGTCGTGGATTAGATATGATAAGAGAATATGATGAGTTTCCTGTTTTTTATTTTTCAAATCATAGCTCAGTTGTTGGTCCGGGGGATATATGTTTATTTAGAGAACAGTTTAATAAGCTTGATTTTGAGTTAGAAATTGCTATTATTATATCAAAATTTGGTGAAAATATAAAGGCTAAAGATGCATATAAGTATGTAGCTGGATTTACTATTTTAAATGATTGGAGTTCTAGACAAGTTCAAATGAAAGAAATGAAACTTAATCTAGGGCCAGCAAAGGGAAAAGATTTTGCCTCCTCAATCGGTCCTTATCTAGTGACTTTAGATGAAATAAGTGATAAGAGTATTGGGAAAATAGAAGATTTAAGATATGATCTTGATATGAAAGCATATTTAAATGATAGTTTAGTTTCAAATGATAACTTTAAAAATATTACATGGTCTTTCCCAGAAATGATTGAAAGAGCTTCTTATGGAACAAAGTTATTTCCAGGTGATTTAATTGGTTCTGGAACCTGTGCAACTGGTTGTCTCTTAGAAATTAACCAAACAAATAAAACAAATATTTGGCTTAAAAATGGTGATAATATTAAGTTAAGTATTGAAGGATTAGGAACCTTAGAAAGTACGATAAAGTCTATAGATTGATGAGATTTACTAAATCAGAATTAAAAAAAATATACTATCATTTAAAGCTTCCTAGAAATATTGAAGAAAAAATGTTGTTATTGCTAAGAAAAGGAAAGTTATCTAAATGGTTTTCAGGTATCGGTCAAGAAGCAATTGCTGTTGGTGCAACCTATGCATTGAATAAAGATGATTATATATTGCCAATGCATCGAAACTTAGGTGTTTTTACAACAAGAGAGTTAGATTTAGAAAAATTGTTTTCACAATTGATGGGTAAACAGGGGGGATATACCAAAGGTAGAGATAGAACATTCCATTTTGGTGATAAAGATAAAAATATTATTGGAATGATATCTCATCTTGCTGCTATGCTTCCTGTTGCAAATGGTTTAGCATTATCTTCAAAGTTAAATAAAGCAAAAAAAATTGCTCTTTCTTTTATTGGTGATGGTTCTACTAGTGAGGGAGATTTTCATGAGTCTCTAAATTTAGCTGCTGTTTGGGAACTGCCAGTAATTTTTTTGATTGAAAATAATGGTTATGGATTATCAACTCCTAATGAGGAACAGTTTAAATGTAAAGATTTAGTTGATAAAGCAAAAGGATATGGAATTAAAGGTGAGATTGTAGATGGAAATAATGTTTTAGATGTATTCAGTGTAATCAAGAAATATTCTAAGCTAATCAGAAATAATCCTCAACCTATATTAATTGAAGCAAAAACATTTAGAATTAGAGGTCACGAAGAAGCTTCAGGAGTTAAATATGTTCCAAAAAATCTTATTGAAAAATGGAAAAAAGAAGATCCTGTTTTAAAATTTGAACAAAAACTTTTATCAGATAATATTTTAACAAAAGATAAAATTAAAGAATTAAATCATAAAATCAATTCAAAAATAGATTTAGTTATAAATAATGTTTTAGATAAGGATTCTCCGCATTCATCTGAAAGCAAAGAAGTTGAAGATGTTTTTGCAAAAAGTAAATTTAATCAAATAAAAAATAAATCTGAAAAAAAAGAAGAGATGCGCTTTGTTGATTCAATTAAAAATGCACTTTATTTAAAAATGAAAGAAGATAAAAGTGTATTATTGTTAGGTCAGGATATAGCTGAGTATGGAGGTGTATTTAAAGTTACTGAAGGATTTCTAGAGGAGTTTGGATATGATAGAGTAAGAAATACTCCAATAATAGAGTCAGCTGCAATAGGAGCTGCTCTTGGTTTATCTATAGGTGGATTTAAACCAATTGTAGAGTTGCAATTTGCTGATTTTGTGAGCAATGGATTTAATCAAATAGTTAATAATTTAGCTAAAACACATTACAGGTGGGGTGAACCAGTAAACGTAACATTACGTTTACCAACTGGTGCAGGAATAGGAGGTGGTCCTTTCCATTCCCAAAGTAATGAATCAACTTTCTTCCATATTCCTGGTATAAAAATTGTTTATCCATCAAACCCTGAGGATGCAAAAGGGCTATTAGTTTCAGCTATTGATGATCCTAATCCAGTTATGTTTTTTGAACATAAGGCATTATATAGAAGTATAAAGTCTTATGTTCCTAAAGATATATATAACATTGAATTTGGAAAGCTTAAAGTATTAAAAGAAGGCACTGATCTAACTATTGTATGCTATGGATTAGCGGTTAGTTGGATTATGGAATTTTCAAAAAAATCTAAATATAGTATAGAGGTTCTAGATCTACGAACATTAGTTCCTCTAGATAAGGAAGGTATTTTTAAGTCAGTTAAAAAAACAAATAAAGTTCTTATAGTTCATGAAGATAATTTAACAGGTGGAATTGGTTCTGAAATATCTTCTCTTATAAGTGAAAATTGTTTTGAATATTTAGATGCACCTATAATAAGGTTAGGTTCTTTGGATACACCTATTCCATTTACAGGAGAAATTGAACAAAAAATTTATTTCCCCAAATCAAAAATTGATAAAACTGTAGACTTTTTAATTAATTATTAAAGGTCTTTTATTCAGTTTAATTTTATGTTTAAATTTAGGGTATAGATTATTTACATGGAGAGTATATGAAGTTAAGTTGTATGGATTTTTTAGGAATATCTGAGCATTTTACTGAAGAAGAAATGATGGTTCAGAAAATGGCAAGTGAATTTGTTTCAAAAGAAGTTATGCCAATTATTGAAGAAAATTATAAAAAAGGTACATTTCCAAAGGAGTTAATCAGCAAGATAAGTAAACAAGGTTTTTTAGGTTGTAATTTACCTTCTGAATATGGTTGTGGTGGAATGTCTAGTACAGCTTATGGTTTGATATGCCAAGAATTAGAGCGTGCAGATTCAGGTGTAAGATCTTTTGTTTCTGTTCAAGGTTCATTAGTCATGTATCCTATTTATGCTTATGGTTCAGAAGAACAGAGGAAAAAATGGTTACCAAAAATGGCTAAAGGAGAAGTTATTGGTTGTTTTGGTTTAACAGAGCCTAATTTTGGATCAAATCCATCAGGTATGTTAACAAATGCAAAAAAAGTTGATGGTGGTTTTGTACTAAATGGTTCTAAGATGTGGATTACCAATGGTTCTATTGCAGATGTAGCTGTTGTATGGGCTAAAGATGAAAATGGTGTAGTTAAAGGTTTCCTAGTTGAAAAAGAATTTGAAGGTTTCACTGCTCCAATAATGAAAGGAAAATGGTCTTTACGTGCTTCAATTACATCGGAATTAGTTTTAGATAATGTTTTTGTACCTGAAGAAAATCTATTACCTAATGTTGAAGGATTAAAAGGACCTTTAGGATGTTTAAATCAGGCTAGGTATGGTATTGGTTGGGGAGCAATTGGGGCTGCAATGAATCTTTATGAGGTAGCTTTAAATTACTCTAAAGATAGACAGCAATTTGGTAAACCAATTGCTGGTTTTCAATTAATCCAAGAAAAATTAGTCTGGATGTTTAATGAAATCACTAAAGGGCAATTAATTGCTATGCAAGTTGGAAGAAATAAAGATAACAAAACATTAAAGCATACGCAAGTATCATTAATTAAAAGAAACAATGTTTGGGTAGCAAGAGAATGTGCAAAATTGGCTCGAGAAATTTTAGGAGCAAATGGAGTAACTTCTGATTATCCTATTATGAGACATATGATGAATATAGAAAGTGTTTATACTTACGAAGGAACACATGAAATGCATACATTAATACTCGGACATGAAATCACTGGATTACAAGCTTTCAAATAGTTAGTTAAGATTAATCATTTCTCTTTCTTTTTTAAAAATAATATCTTTTTTACTATTATCTTTATAAATCTTAAAGCTTTTCCATCCCTTTAATAAACCAATATATAAAGATATCATTGATATTAAATAGCCAGTATTGAAGACTAATATTGTTAATTTCTTTTGTTCAAACATTATTGTAATTAAATAAAGTATAATTATTGCAAATTGAAATTTCATCATAATATTTAAAAATTGAATTAATTTCCCATCTTTATTGTTATTCTGAATAATAAATTCGATTGTTTGAAAATAAAAATATCTAAATGACATAAAAGTTACTATGTTAATAAATGTTTTAAGGTAGTATCTAAAAAAAAGATTATCATATAGGTATATTGAATTAAAAGGAATTGGCCAAAATATATTCATAGAATTTAAAGATATAATTAGATCAAGAGAAATATGAAGTAGTATCCCCAGAGTTATTCCATTTGCAAGATTTAAATACTTACTTTTTTTATTTATTTCATAAATAATTAATAAAATTAGATATACTAGAAGAATTGATACAATGCTATGTCCAAAAGTATTGTTGTAGTTAATGTTGTTTAATAAATTGGAATTTACTAGAAAAGTATCTAAATCTGGGATTGTTAAGCCAAGAATAAATGAAGGTAAAAACCATTCCTTATTTGGAATTTTATTTCTAAATATAATTGCAAAATAAGTATATATGCTTGTTATAATCATATTATTTAAATTAGAATAATAATTTGCAAGTAATTTAATATATTATATACATTAAAAAAATGAATGCTCAATTAGTTAAAAATCAATTATCCGAATGTTTTTATAAATCATTATTTGTGAATTCTGAAATAAGTGTACATCCAGTAAATATTGTTAATTCTGTAAAGTCAATTATAGGAATTGACTTAGATATAAATCATAGCTCATTAATTGATTATTGTATTAATTATACAAATAGCTTTGAATATGTTGATTCTTTTGGGGTGCTAGATAATTTAACTGCTCCTCCTGCAGTTTCATTTGCAAGTCTTGAGGAATCATTAATTAATAAAGATATAAAAGAGTCTTTAAATAATGTCGCTGCGCTTTTAAAAGTTTCAGATGGAAAACATATAATTGAATTTTTACTAGAGTTTTCAATAAAATATAAAAGTCCTGTATTTCAACTAGTTTGGTGTATCTATAAAATGAACTTATTTGTAGATCATAAGAATTTAAATGAAAGCATTATATTTTGTGTAAAATATATTACTAAAGATGATATTTCTCCATTTTCTAATCCTGGTATTAAAACAAAGTTTAAATTCAATAAATATGAATTTTCTAATAAAAGCTTTAGAGATATATTGATTTATTATTCAATTTATAATGAGCAGCTTATAAGGTACTCAAAAATTAAAGAATATATAGATATTAATGTTTCATTTGTTGATTTTTCTGGTTCAAATAAAAGCACCAAAACTAAAGATGAACAACTAAAATATGGTAGAAAGTGGATTAGTTTATACATAAAGGATTTAGATGAATCAAAGCTAAATCCTGATTTAATTTTTGTTTTAGATTTATTTAGGTCTGCATTAAAAGTTTCGGATGGAAAGTATGATAAAATAATTTGGACTATGCTAAACAATTACTTAAAGTAATACTTTAAATGATAACTATAAAATTATTGTATATAATATATTTAAAATATTAAAAATGAATATCGAGGAAAAAAATAAAAGAGAACTTTTTTTAAATGGTGTAAAAGCTTTTAATAAAAAAAAATACTATGATGCTCATGAATACTGGGAAGAGTTGTGGATTGATTAC
>Ga0209036_1001024_pt1 | contig 12007 bp, 13 predicted proteins | sample MarorgKNORR_S2LV_3_FD_188222 | JGI IMG/M metagenome (GOLD analysis project Ga0209036, IMG submission 188222) | Marine microbial communities from the Southern Atlantic Ocean, analyzing organic carbon cycling - DCM_A/KNORR_S2/LV (SPAdes) (version 2) | ecosystem: Environmental > Aquatic > Marine >... | reverse complement strand
AAAATAACAAAGTTTTTTCTGATAATTTATCAGGCAAAAGCTTAGTTCCATTTGCAAATGGTAATCAGGATATTTCAGATAGTATTGCAATCTCAGATTATTATCATATTGGACCTTGTGTGCCAACCAGAATGGTTAGAAAAGGTAGTTTCAAATTAATTTATACTCATGGTCATCCAAACTTACTATTTGATCTAAAAAAAGATCCTAAAGAACTTATTAATTTATCATCAAATGAAAAATATAAAACTACTTTAGACGAGCTTTTATCTATTTGTTTGAAAGACTGGGATCCAGATAAAATAAATAGTGATATTATAAAAAGTCAAAAAAGAAGGTTGATGATTAAAGCAGTCCCTGGTGATCCCCCAGATTGGGATTTTATATCTCAAAGAGGAGATGATAAACGTTATGTAAGAAAAGAGGGTGTAGATGCTACAAAAGGTAAATTAAGGATACCTCCTGTTGAGACAGTACCACCGGACATGCCTGCTTTAAGCAAGTTAGAAATTAATGAAATTATGACGGGGAAAAAAACATTTTTATTCAAAAAGCTAAATAAACTAAATCAATAAATAATATATTGATTTAGCCTATCTTGAATTTTGATTATTTAAATAGGAGAATCTTTGTATTGTGATCCAATGGTTTTCATTACGTCGTTAATTTTACCAACTTCATCACAAATTTTTATAATTGAAGGATAATTAGCAAAAGGACTCCCATTACATGCGTCTCTTAAGATAGCAAATCCTTTAGTATCCTTAACAGTCATTATACATGTAAATAAGAAAATATCTGCATAAGAGCAATTTGAACCTACCAAAAAAGAATTATTTGCAGACTTATTTATATGGAGCTCTAAATAATTTAATCTCTTTTGATGTAATGTTGTAAGGTTTTCTATAGCTTTTTCTTTGCCACCATCAGCAAGTGTATCTGTAAGGCGCAGATTTCTCCAAAAAGGTTCATTATGTCCAGTAATAATATCATGGAAAGGTGAGAGAACATATGAATAGTAATCTTGGACCCATCCCCAATACATTGCAATGAGCGCTGCTTCATCGGTTGATTTAGGAGTTAATGGACCATTATATTTTGAAACTAAATACTGAACAATAGACAAAGAGTCATTTAATTCTAATCCATTGCTATGATCTTTCATCCAAGGAACGGTTCCAAATGGAGCTTGCTCTTCCTTATTAAAGTCATCTCCCATAGGGCTTGAATGTAAATTATTAACTTTAATATCATGCATAGCGCAAATAATCTTTATTTGTTCACCTCTTCCAATAATAGGAAAATATGCCAGATCAATTTCTTTCATCTATTTAGCTCCCTTTAACTTCTGCTTATTTGAATATGTTTAAGTATATATTAGTTTAAATTAAAATTAATGCCAAAAACTTATTTTTCTAACCACCAACCATATAAGGCATTAATACAACTTCATTTTCTGGTTTAATAGGTGTAAACCATGAATTTTTATAAATCAGACCATCTATGGCAACAGAAACACCCCTTGAAATTTGAGGTTTTAATTTTGGGTATTTTAAGCATAAATTATCTAAAAGTTGTTTAAAGTTTTCAGCTTCAACTTCTACAAATTCATTATTTTCAGTTGCAGTTTGTAAAGATCCCCAAATCCTTACTTTAACCATTATTTAACTTTTTCTTTATTGCTGATAATACTCTCGGTGGAGACAATGGTAATTCTGAAAATCGAACTTTTGTTGCTCTTGAAACTGCATTGTTAATTGCAGCTAATGGGGGAACAATTGGTGTTTCACCAACGCCTCTAACACCATAAGGATGACCTGGATTTGGGATTTCAAGAATAACTGTTTCAATCATAGGTAAATCAGAGGAAACAGGAATTCTGTAATCCAAAAACCCAGAATTCTGAAGTTTTCCATCTTCACCATAGATATATTCTTCATTAAGTGCCCAACCAATACCTTGAACTGCGCCACCTTGCATTTGACCTTCCACGTATGATGGGTGAATAGCTTTTCCAGCATCTTGAAAAACTGTATATCTTAGAACTTTAGTTGATCCTGTTTCCTTGTCTACTTCAACGTCTGCCAAATGAACACCAAAGCTCACTCCAGCACCTTCTGCATTGACTTCGTGGTGGCCAGAAATAGGTCCGCCTGTTTGTGAAGACATTGAAGCAATTTCTTCAATAGTTAAAGGATCAAATTTTCCTGCATTAGGTCCGGCAGGGATAGCTGAACCATTTTCCCATCTCACAGCATCCTCATCAATTTGCCATATTAAAGATGCCCTTTTACACATTTCTTTAATTGCAGCTCTTGCAGCTTTTATTGTAGCAAGTCCAACAGCAAATGTTACTCTGCTTCCATCTGTAACTTCATTATGTCCAAGAGAGTTTGTATCAGCTATTATTGTTCTAACCTTATCGTAGGAAATTCCTAACTCTTCAGCAGCCATTTGACTGATAGATGCTCTTGAACCTCCAATATCGGGATTTCCTTCAGTTACACCAACTGTGCCATCAAAATTTACATTCAGAGATACACATGTATCACCACCAAAATTAAACCAAAAACCACATGAGAGACCTCTACCTTGATTTTCTTTTAACGTAGCTTTGTAATGAGGATGTTTTTTTGCTGCTTCTAATGTTGCTAATAAACCAATATCATCAAAAGTTGGTCCATATGAAGATACAGTACCTTTTTTTGCTGCATTTTTAATTCTTGTGTCCAAAGGATCTATGTTAAGTTTTTCACATAATTCATCAATAACACTTTCTACAGCATATATTGCTTGTGGAGCGCCAGGTGCTCTATAGGCTGCTTGTTTAGGCCTATTTGTAAGAACATTCCACCCTTTTGTTATTACAGCTTTTAAATCGTAAGCTGCAAACGCACTCTGAGCCCCCATTTCAACTGTCCCATTTGGAAATGCTCCACCTTGATACCTTAAATTGGCTTCACCTGCTGTAATTATTCCATCATTAGTCATACCTATTTTTACATCAATGGATGACGAAACAGTTGGTCCAGTTGCCTTGAAAACCTCTTCTCTACTCATAACAAGTTTTACTGGGTTACCACTTTTTAAAGAAAGAGCTAATGCTATTGGTTCAATAAAAACACAAGTTTTCCCACCAAAACCTCCCCCTATTTCAGATGGTGTAACTCTTAATTGTGAAGTTTCCATACCCATAATATCAGCACAAATTGCTCTAACATTATAGTGACCTTGAGTACAGCACCAAAGATCGGCTTTACCATCTCCAGTCATTGAAGCTAAACAGGCATGAGGCTCTATATATCCTTGATGAGCAGCTTCAGTTTTAAAGGTTCTTGCAACAATGTTATCAGCTTTACTAAAACCTTCTTCAAGATTGCCATGACCAAACTCGTAATAACTCGTTACATTTTCAGAGTAACCCGAAGGTACATTCTCCAAGACATATCCTTTATTTACTACTGGTGCATTTAATTTCATAGCTTCATCAACATCTGTTACATGAGGCAGTAATTCATATTCTACTTTTATCAATTTTAAAGCTGATTTCGCAATTGAGTTTGTTAATGCTGCTACCGCTGCAACGCAGTGACCATCATAAAGAACTTTGTCATGAGCAATACAATTTAACAGAATGTCACTTGGATTATTATCAGAGTAGTTTTTAAAATCATTAGCTGTAACTACAGCTTTAACTCCTTCTAATTTTTCAGCTTCAGAAACATCTATAGACAAGATTCTTGCATGAGGGTGAGGGGATCTTAAAATCTTTGAATAAAGCATGTTTGGGACATAGAGATCAGCCCCATATTGCGCTTTCCCAGTTACTTTTTCAATTCCATCGGGTCTAGGAGGAGTTGTTCCAATAACTTTAAATTTTTGTTCATATGTATTATCTAATGGAGACATAGTTTTAACTCCTCATTTCCTTTGCCGCATCCATTACAGCTCTAATTATTTTATCATAGCCTGTGCATCTACAAAGATTTCCAGCCAACCAGTATCTTACTTCACTTTCGGTTGGATCGGGGTTCTTTTCTAAAAGTGCTTTAGCAGCAACTAAAATACCAGGTGTGCAAATACCACATTGTAACGCTGCATGATCTAAGAATTTTTGCTGAAGTGGATGTAATTTTTCACCATCTGACATTCCTTCAATTGTTGTGATTTTAGCATTGTCGGCTTCAGCTCCCAAAACTAGACAAGAACATACTAATTTTCCATCCAAAGTAATACTGCATGCACCGCAGTCTCCAGTTCCACACCCCTCTTTTGTGCCAGTAAGTTGTAATTTGTCTCTCAAAACATCAAGTAGAGTTTCATCAGGACCACAAAGAAATTCTAGGTTATCCCCGTTAATATTTGTTTTAATATGCACTTGTGTCATTTTAAAATCCTGCTCTTGAATATGCTTTTTTTGCAGCTCTCGCAGCCAAAACGCCTGCAACATCTGTTCTAAATTCTACTGTTCCCCTTTTATCTGAAATAGGACTGCATGCATCTATACAAAATTGTGACATTTCTTTGATAGTGTTTTGATCTAAACGTGATCCAATAAGAACCCGTGACGCTTCATGCACAACTTTAACAGTTGGAGCTACAGCACCTAATACAACCTTTGCTTTTTCACAAACACCATCTTTAGACATTGTTAGAGCAACAGCGGCTGAAACAACAGCAATATCCATTTCAGTTCTTGGGGTAAATCTTAAATATGAATCACTTGAAAATTTTGGTCTATATGGAATATCAATAGAAACTATAAACTCACCTTTTTTAAGCGAAGTTTTCCCTGGAGCTATAGGTATTTCTTCAACGTTACAAGACCTGTTTCCTTCAGGACTGAAAATATTTACTTTTGCTTCAACAGCTATTAATGCTGGTACACTATCAGCAGCAGGTGAGGCATTACACAGATTTCCAACCATTGTACATCTGCCTTGTATCTGTGTTGAGCCTATCAAATCAAGAGCTTCTACAACTCCAGGAATCATTCTACTAATATCTTCATGATCTTTTATCTCTGAGCCCGAAACCGCTGCCCCTATTCTATAAAAACCATCTAAAGCAACAATTTCACGAATACCAGGAATTTTTTTTATATCTACAATTAAATCAGGTTCAACTATTCCTGATTTCATTTGAACTAAGACGTCAGTTCCTCCCGCAAGAACTCTTGATACACCATTTTCTGAAAATAAGTGATTTGATGCTTCTTCAGCCGATAAGGGCGATACGTATCTCATAAAAACCTTTTTATAAATATTCAGTCAAAATATATATTTGTAATATCATATATATTTAGAGTTGATAATATTTCCTTTCAACTGTATTGAAAACAAAATATTTAAAAATTATCTTATTTAATTTAAATTTAATCTCTTAAAAAAATTAATATGAAAAAGAATTTAAGAAATATAGCTATAATTGCTCATGTTGATCATGGAAAGACTACACTTATAGACACAATGATGAAGCAAAGTGGGGTTTTTAGAGAAAATCAGTCAGTTGAAGAAAGATTGATGGATAGTGGTGATTTAGAAAAAGAAAGAGGAATAACTATTTTAGCAAAACCCACATCTATAGATTGGAAAGAGACTACTCTCAACATAATAGACACTCCTGGACATGCTGATTTTGGTGGTGAGGTTGAAAGAGTTCTTGGAATGGCAGATGGAGTAATTCTTTTAGTTGACGCATCAGAAGGACCAATGCCTCAGACAAAATTTGTATTAGGCAAAGCACTAAAACAAGATTTACGTCCAATAGTGGTTGTTAATAAGGTAGACAAACAAGACAGTAGGGTGAACGAAGTAGTTGATGAAGTTTTCGACCTTTTTGTTGCTCTTGAAGCCAATGAGGAACAACTAGATTTCCCCATTCTCTATTCATCTGGAAGAGATGGATGGTGCGTAAAGGATTTAAAAAATTCTAAAGATAATTTAGAACCACTATTGGACTTAATTATTGACTACGTTCCCGCCCCAAATGTTGATAAGAATAAACCTTTTGCAATGTTGGCATCTTTATTAGATTTCGATCCTTATCTAGGAAGGTGTCTTATTGGAAAAGTTCTGCAAGGATCAGTCAAAGTAAATGAAAATGTTAAGGTGCTGAACTTAGAGAATCTAAAAGTTGAAAATGGGAGACTTACAAAATTATTAAGATTTCAAGGAACAAAAAAAATCCCTATAGAAGAAGTGTTTGCAGGTGATATAATTTGTATAGCAGGCCTTAATAAGGCATCAGTTTCTGATACAATTTGTAATGAAACTATAAATGATGCTCTTCTTTCCACTCCTATAGACCCACCATCAATGGCTATTACGATTACAGTAAATGACTCTGAATTTGCAGGAACAGAAGGAAAGAAAGTTACGTCAACATTAATAAGGTCAAGACTTTTAGCTGAAGCTGAAACAAATGTAGCTGTTACATTTTCTGAAAATGAGACTAAGGATGCCTTTGAAATTGGTGGTCGTGGTGAATTACAACTTGGAGTTTTAATAGAGACAATGAGACGGGAAGGCTACGAAGTGAATGTCTCCCGGCCAAGGGTTTTATTTAAAAAAAATGATGATGGTTCAAAGTTGGAGCCATTTGAAGAGGTTACTATCGATGTTGATGACGACTATTCGAGTGCAGTAATTGATAGTATGAACCAACGAAAGTCAGAATTGAAGGAAATGAAATCTGGAGGAAAAGGAAAAACGAGATTAATTTTTAAAGCACCTTCAAGAGGCCTCATAGGATATCAGAATCAATTTCTTACTGAAACAAAAGGAACTGGTGTTCTAAACAGAGTTTTTGATGCATATGATATATTTAAAGGTGAAATTAAAGGGCGAAGAAATGGCGTTTTGATTGCAACAGATAAAGGTGAAGCTGTAGCATTTGCACTTTTTAATTTGCAAAGCCGTGGGTCAATGTTTGTTGAACCAAAAACAAAGGTCTACAAAGGAATGATCGTTGGTGAACACAATAGGGATAATGACTTAGAAGTAAATGTTTTAAAAGGCAAGAAGCTTACAAATGTTAGAGCATCTGGTACAGATCAAGCTGTTATTCTAACTCCGCCACGTAAAATGACTTTAGAGCAAATGATGGCTTACATGGCAGATGATGAACTTTTAGAAGTTACACCTAAAAGTTTAAGATTAAGAAAAAAAATATTATTATCCCATTTGCGAAAACGTGCATCATAAATCTATATTAAAACATGTTTGAAATAAGTGTTTTATTCAGTCTTTGGGCTTTTATTATTTTGATGGTAGGAACTCCTGGTCCTGCAAACCTATTGGCTATGTCAGCTGGTTCACAGTTGGGGTTTTATAAATGTATACCTTTTAATTTGGGCTTAACTTTAGGTAAAATTTTACTAAATACTGCTATGGGCTTAGGGCTTGGAGTTCTTTTAGTAAATTTTACAACATTTCAAACTACAATAAAATTTATAGGTGCAGGCTACATGATTTATTTAGCACTTAAATCATGGAATACAAATATTAAGAATAATGAAGGAAAACCAAACATTGGATGGAAACAAGGAATTCTTGTGCATCCATTAAACCCAAAAGCATGGGTTATGACATTAATTGCATGGACTGAATTTGGTCCGCAGCTAGGGAACTTTACTGTACAATTTATAGTTATTACTTCCAGTTTCGCATTAACTCAGATTTTTGTGCATAATCTTTGGAGTTTATTAGGTGCCATATTGAGCAGATCATTGTCTAATTCCACTATTTTAAGCAGAGCATTAATTTTGATAACAGTGGCAGTCATTCTTTGGGCTGTGTTAATCTAGATAATTTTCAATAATAAATCTAAAAAATATTTAATAATTATATTGAGCTAAAAAACAGCTTAATTTATTTAGATTATTTTAAAAAATTAAAAATTGAAATTTCAAACCTCGGAAATAAAGATTAAGTACCTTCAAAAATTCTTAAATCTCTATCTGATCCATTATCAAGTGCCTTTAAAGCTTTTTGGTATTCATTGCTATTATAAGCTTTAATAGCTTTTTCTAAAGACTCAAATTCTACTAAAACTGTTCTCTCATTTTTACCATTTTCCTTAACAATTATATCTGTAGTTTGAGCAATAAATTTGCCTCCTGCAGATGCTATTGCTGGAAGAGCTAGTTTTATATATGCCTCCCTTTTCTTTGGGTTTGCAGGACTCCTGTGTGCAGCTAATATATAACCTTTTGGCATAATAATTCCTTTATACTTTAATCTTTTTTATAATATCCAACAGTGTCTCCTTTAGTTGTAACACCAAGGCCATTAATAGTTCGATTTACATAATTGAAATAACAAATTATTTGATTTGCTTCTAAAATTTCTCCATCTGTAGCGCCATTTTGTCTTAAAATAAGAACATCATTTTCATCCATTTTTGAAGGTGATAAAGTTAACTTTTCTGAATATTTCAAAAACGCAAGTTCCTTACCTTTAAAGGCATCTGCTGGGTTTCTATTGTCTAAAGCCAATTTTATTTCCTTGCTTCTTTTAATATCATTTATTAAGTGGCATGCATTTGCCCAATGATTAGATAAGGAGTATTCGCAATTATTAATTATTGAGACATAAGAGCTTAAAGTTTCTTGAAACCATTTAGGAATTGTATTAGTTTCATCATGTAAAACTGACCTATACAAAAATATGTGTCCTTTCATGGTACTTGGTCTTAAAGAATGCACTCTCATTACATTATCCACAGTTCCATGAGGTGTTCTGGCCAATTTTAAAACTTCATTTAATTCATTGTTTGCTTCACTATCATTAATCATTTTTATCCAAGCAGACATAAAATCTCCATCAGTTAGTTATAAAAAAAGGGCACAAATTTGCGCCCTTTTAAATTTTTTTAATTATTTTTTACAAGCCATGCTTTTTTGCAAGTTCATCAAAAAATCCTCTGGCCTTCTTTAGCTTTACCCAGTGATCAACAAAGTTAATCCATACCTGATCTGCTTGTGGAACTAGCATCGCAAGTGGAGTTGGATTTCTTGGAGCAGCTGGAATTTCTCTAATATTTGGATACTTCGCTAAAAGTGTTGAACCTTCAACATTAGACGTAATAAAAACATCAGAACGACCGGCTAATACTTCTTGATAGCCTCTTGCTGGAGCTTCAATAAGTGTTAAATCAGAGTTTGGAAACCAAGTTTTAGATAAGTTCTCAAAAGTTGTACCAAGAGTAGTTGCAGTTTTTACTCCAGCCTTATTTATTGAGTCCCATCCATCAAAACGAGAAATTTTATCTTCGGTAGTAAAAGCTTTAATCACAACAGCCATGTAAGTATCTGAATAGCCTGCCGCCTTCATTCTTTTAGCTTGTATGGAAGCAGAACCACTAATATCATAGTTTCCTGCAACAATACCATTGACTAAAGTTTTCCAGTCTGTAGGAACAAACTCAATTTCCACATCCATATCTTTAGCTAATTCCCTTAGGACATCTATATCAAATCCTTCGTATTCATTAGTAGTAACGTCACGCTTACTAAAAGGGGGAAAATCTCCAGTTGTTCCAGCTTTTAGAACGCCAGTACTTAAAATTCTATTTAAAGCAGACTCAGCTGAAGCTACTCCATTTAATGAAAGCATCATAACTAAAGTCAATGCTATTATTTTAATTATTCTCATATTTGTTCTCCTTAACAGTTAATGTTTAATCTATTTTGTTCTTTCTAAAATCATTTTATATCCATTATTACCATATTTTATAAATCGAGCAACACGCCCTATTGTTGTTGTGCTCACACCAGTTTCACTAGCTATTTCTCTATATGATTTCTTGGTACTTAATAATCTAGCAATTAACCACCTTGATGAAAATTCCTCAATTTCAGAAGGTGTGCACAAATCATGTAAGAATTTTTTGCACTCCTCTACTGTTTTAATACTAACAATAGCTTCACAAAGTTTTTCTTCGTCTTTATTCAAAAAATTATTTCCTAAAGTAATTAATATTTGTATTAGTATATTAATACACTAATACTAATTTTGTAAATCTTTTTTTATATTTTATTCCTATCAAAATGATAAATTTTAAACTAAGTTAATTTAGATGTTTAAATTAAAGATGAATTTTTAGAAATGACGCCAGCTATTGAAATTAATAATGTAAGCAAATGGTTTGGAGAATTCAGAGCATTAAATGATGTTAGTTTGAAAACATCTCAAGGAGAGAAAGTTGTAATTTGTGGACCTTCTGGATCAGGAAAATCAACACTTGTAAGATGTATAAATAGATTGGAAATACACCAAGAAGGAAGTATTAAAGTTCAGGGTATTGAGTTAACAGATAAAAATTCTTCCATATCAGAAATTCGTTCTGAAGTAGGGATGGTTTTTCAGCAGTTCAATCTTTTCCCTCACTTAACAGTTCTACAAAATTTAACACTTGGACCTACCAAAGCACTCGGACTTTCTCAGAAGGAAGCTAATGAAAGAGCTTTTAAATTATTAGAAAGAGTAAGGATACCTGAACAAGCTGATAAAAGACCTGGTCACTTATCAGGTGGCCAACAGCAGAGAGTTGCAATAGCAAGATCACTTTGCATGGAACCTAAAATAATGCTTTTTGATGAACCAACTTCGGCACTTGATCCTGAGATGATATCTGAAGTTTTAGATGTAATAGTCGATTTGGCTAATGAAGGAATGACAATGGTAGTTGTAACGCACGAAATGGGATTTGCTAGAAAAGTTGCAGACAGGATGGTTTTTATGGATGAAGGTAAAATAATAGAAACTGGTAAACCTAGGGATTTTTTTGATTCTCCTAAAACTGAAAGATGTAAATTATTTCTTAATCAAATTCTGCAACATTAAAAAACTACACAATCATGAAAAAGCATTTTTTTATTCTCATATTTATTTTAATTTTTTTAACTAGCTGTTCATCTCAACCTGGAGCGTGGGGATGGTATGTTATAGACCCTTCTACAAAAGGTGGATATAACAATGTAATGTTTCTTCTAAGTGGTTTTTCTGCCACTATTCAGCTTTCTTTGCTGGCAGCATTTTTTTCAATAATATTAGGTTTATTAGTAGCTTTACCAGGGATGTCTAAAAATTATTGGATAAGATTACCGAGTAGAACGTATATAGAATTTATTCGAGCAGTACCACTTTTACCAATGATGTTTTGGATTTTTTATGGTCTTCCAGTCATATTAAAGTCTCTTGGTCTTAATATCCCTATTGATCCATTTTGGGGAGCAGTGGTAACCTTAGCAGTATCTGACAGTGCCTTTACTGCTGAAATATATAGAGCAGGCATTCAGTCCATTCATAAAGGGCAAACAGAAGCTGCTCAAACAGTTGGTTTAAACTCTATCCAAACAATGCGGTATGTCATTTTACCACAAGCAATTAAAAGAATTCTTCCACCATTAGCTAACCAATTTATTTATATAGTAAAAATGTCAGCATTTGCTTCAGTTATTGGTATGCAAGAGTTGATGAGAAGAGCCAATGAAGTAGTTGTAAATGAATATAGGCCATTAGAGGTATATACTTTTCTGATTTTTGAATATTTAATTTTAGTTTTAATTATAAGTCAGTTAGTAAGATGGCTTGAACGAAAAATGGGATCTGATGAAAGTAAAGGTTAAACTAACTTTATAGTTACGTTAAAATACAATTTATTCACTCAAATTTAATTTTCACAGGCTTTACAAATCTGCTATTTTAAATATATAGGACTATCTCCCGGAGTCGAAATTTATAATGTAAATTTTGACCAGTCTATAGAAGACAAGTTTTGCCAAATCAACATATGCAATTTTACGGAAAGAAAAATTATTATTTCTGATGAAGAAGGCATTTATGATGGTTACCTTGTAGTTGGAACATTAGGGTCATTTATTGAGAATATTGATTTTGAGAAAACAGATCAATCAGTAGAATTTTTCAAACCTTCTTTGTTAGAAAGGTTTTACATCGCTATCTCTAACCCAATATTTACATACATGTTTTTTGCATTAGGT
>Ga0209036_1001021_pt1 | contig 12025 bp, 14 predicted proteins | sample MarorgKNORR_S2LV_3_FD_188222 | JGI IMG/M metagenome (GOLD analysis project Ga0209036, IMG submission 188222) | Marine microbial communities from the Southern Atlantic Ocean, analyzing organic carbon cycling - DCM_A/KNORR_S2/LV (SPAdes) (version 2) | ecosystem: Environmental > Aquatic > Marine >... | reverse complement strand
TTCATTAATTACAATCTGCGACATAAGTGAATTAACGTAAAAAAAGAAAACAAGAAAAGTGATTTTTTTAAACATACTACAAAGATAAGTAATTAATTAATAATTTTTTGATAAGTAGTTTGGTAATAAAAGAATTTAAAACAGCATTTTTCTAATTTTGTAGTAATTTTTGTTTAAATGAAAAACGATATCAAAACAGACTTGGACTTATTTAATATTCTGATTAAAGATTTTTTAGATGAAGAAAAAAAAGTACCAGTAAGCAAAGCCATGTCACCTGAAGAAATGCATAATGCTATTGATCTTAGTTTAGAATATGACCCATTATCAGAAGAAGATTTCAAAAAAAGCTTACGCAAGATTCTTTTAAAATCTCCAAAATCATCTTCTAGCTTATTTTTTAACCAACTATACGGAGGAAGACATAGCAAAGCGGTTTTAGGAGATTTATTAGTGGCATTTATTAATAATTCAATGGCTACATATAAAATTGCCGGAGTGCATGTTGGAATTGAACAGGAAATAATCAAAAAGGTTGGAGAAATTATTGGTTATAATAATTCGTTTGGAGGCACATTTCCTACCGGAGGATCCATGAGTAATTTCATGTCTTTAATAATGGCTAGAGACAAGGTAGATGAAACAATCAAAGAAGAAGGTGTAGCAAAAAATTTAATTGCGTACACATCCGAAAACACACATTATTCAGTATATAAAAACGCATCATTTGCTGGTATTGGAAAAAAGAATGTGCGAATTATACAAGCTAACTCTAAAGGTCAAATGAGTGTTAAGGCTTTAAAAACACAAATAAAAGAAGATCTTGACTCTGGCTATATGCCGTTTTATTTGAATGCAACAGCTGGAACAACTGTATTGTGTGCTTTTGATCATGTTGAGGATATTGCAAAAATTTGCCATAAACATAATATATGGCTTCATTTAGACGGAGCGTTTGGAGGAGTAGTTGTCTTTTCTAACAAATACAAAAAACTAATCAAAGGAATTGAAAATACAGACTCTTTTTGCTTTAATGCACACAAGACGCTTGGAGCACCGCTTAGCACATCAGTTTTAGTAGTTAAGGAAAAAAAATACTTATATAATTCTTTTAATAATGAAGCGTCATATTTATACCAAACACATAATGATGATTACAATCCTGGTCAAACATCTTTTGAGTGCGGAAGAAGAAATAATGCGTTAAAATTTTGGACTATGTGGAAGTCTATAGGTACTAAAGGCCTTGAAAAAATAGTTGATCATGAATTTGATTTGGCAAAATATGCTTTCGATTATGTAAACTCAAATAAAGACTATACACTATATAGTTTTGAGCAGTCTCTATCAATTTGTTTTAATTACAAAGATTATGATCCTGTAGACTTGTGTTCTTTATTGTATAAAAATAGTGTTTTAATGGTTGGATATGGAAAGTTCAGAGAACAGGATTTTATAAGATTAGTAACTATAAATGCACAAAATACCATAAAAGAAATTGAAAGCTTCTTTAGAACTTTGGAAGACTTTTGTGAAAAAAACAATAATAAAATCAAAAGAAAGAATTAAATGCAAAAAGACCACATTATAATGTTAGCTTGGCCTGAAGGATATGTTAGAGCAGCAGGAGCTTGGTATGATAAGGTTTTTTCAATTAATGGAAAATATAGAGTAGGTCATTCTGCAGCAGTATTAATTAATTCCAAAGAAGGTAAAGCCTATTATTTTGATTTTGGACGTTACCACACGCCACAGGGATATGGACGTGTAAGAGATGAGGAAACAGACCCAGATTTAGTGCTTCCTGGTGTTATTATTAAATCAGATAAAATTGTTAACTTAAATGATATTTTAGTTTTTCTTTCAAAATTAAAATCAACGCATGGGGAGGGTAGACTCTACGCCTCAGTGTTATCAGAAGTAGCTTTTAGTGATGCTTATAATTATGCTAAAAAACTACAAAATAAAGGCATGGTAAAATATGGCCCTTTTGTTTATGGGGGGACAAACTGCTCAAGATTTACAGCGTCATTAGCAATAAGTTCATTACCGCCATTTTTTAAAAAAATTAGATTAAGATTTCCTTTCTGTATATCACCTTCACCAAAGAGAAATGTAAGCATATTAAATAATACTTACTATGTTATTGATAAAGAAAAGGTTAAAATAATAAGTAAAAGCAAATTAAAAGCGTACTTTAGTAGTATAGAGATATGAACATAAAAACTCCAAAAAACATAAATAAAAAAGCACAATTTTTAGCCGGAATTGGAGCAAGTGCATGGTTTTACATCTATCAAGAAAAAAGCAGATATGTTATTGAAAGGTACTCAGAGGACGGTAATCTTGAGTGCTCTAGATTATTTAGACTAGTCAATACGGGTTTTGATATAAATAGACCATATAATTTTACATATTTATCTAATTGTAAGCAATGTACAATTATTCAAGCCAAAAAAAAATATAAATTTAGTGCCGTTATCTATGAAAATTAAGATTTATGGAGCTGATTGGTGTATTGATTGTTTGAATTTAAAAAATTATTTAGAGTCGAAAAACATAAGATACGAATACATTATAATTACTAATAATAAAGATGCAAGTGATTTTGTTCAAGAGATAAATAATGGTAAGAAAATTATTCCTACAATAGATATTGAAGGAAAAGTATATGCTAATCCAAACATTAACGAATTAAACAAAATTTTAAAATTAAATTAGTTTATGAGCGAATTAATAAAACATGAATGTGGTATAGCAATGCTAAGATTACTTAAGCCTATTGAGTACTATCAAAAAAAATACGGCACAGCTTTCTACGGGCTTAATAAAATGTACCTCTTGATGGAAAAACAACACAACAGAGGTCAAGATGGTGTTGGAATTGCCAATGTTAAAATTGATGTTACACCAGGCAAGAGGTTTATTAGTCGAAAAAGATCAATAGAACCTAATCCTATTCAAGATGTGTTTAAAAATATAAATCAAAGATTTGTTGATCTTGAAAAAACTAACCCGGCAAAATTAAAAGACTCGCATTGGCTAAAAGAAAACATGCCATTTACTGGTGAAGTTTTTCTTGGTCATTTGCGTTATGGAACTTTTGGAGGCAATACAATAGAACAGTGTCACCCATTTTTAAGACAAAATAATTGGAAAACAAGGAATTTAGTCTTAGCAGGTAATTTTAACATGACAAATGTTGATGAACTTTTTGACCAATTAGTTCAGCTAGGTCAACATCCAAAACAAAAATCTGACACGATTACAATATTAGAAAAAATAGGTCATTTTTTAGACGAAGCAAATGATGCAATTTATTATGAAAATAAAAATAAGTTTAGTAAGAAAGAGATTACAAAAATCATAGAAGACTCTTTAGATATACAGGAAATTTTAAAACAATCTGCAAAATATTGGGACGGAGGATATGTAATGTGTGGTTTATTTGGTCATGGAGATGCATTTGTTTTAAGAGACCCTAATGCTATTAGGCCAGCATATTATTATTCGGATGATGAAATAGCTGTAATTACTTCAGAAAGACCTGTCATACAAACAGCTTTTAATGTTGATGTCAAATTAATTAAAGAAATAAAAAGAGGCCATGCTTTAATAATAAAAAAAGATGGTAACATAAGCGAGAAGCAAATTAGACAACCACTAAAAAGAACAAGCTGTTCTTTTGAACGCATATATTTTTCACGGGGAAATGATTTAGATATATATAAAGAAAGGTTAGAACTTGGAAAAAAAATATTTCCTAAAGTCTTAAAGGCAGTTAACAATGATATTAAGAACACAATATTTTCTTACATACCAAACACTGCTGAAGTATCATTTTTTGGTTTAATTAAAGGTTGTAATGAGTATCTAAATGAGGTTAAAATTAATAAGTTATTAAAAATTTCAAATAATCTCTCGGAACAAAAAATAAAGCAAGTAATGCAAATTTCACCACGTGCTGAAAAAATTGCTATAAAAGACGCAAAGCTAAGAACTTTTATAACTTCAGATGATAGTCGAGATGATCTTGTGTCTCATGTGTATGACATTACATATGGCACAGTAAAGCCCACTGATAATCTAGTAGTTATTGATGATAGTATTGTTAGAGGAACCACTCTTAAACAATCCATTATTAAGATGCTTGACAGATTAAACCCTAAGCGTATAATAGTGTTGTCTTCAGCACCGCAGATTAGATACCCCGACTGTTATGGAATTGATATGGCTAAGCTTGGTGATTTTATAGCCTTTAATGCTGTTATTGCACTGTTAAAAGACAATAAACAAGAGGATGTTATCGAAAAAGTTTATCAAAAGTGTAAACATCAAGAGCAGTTTAAAAAAGAGGATATGAAAAATTATGTTAAAGAAATTTACAAAACATTTAGTGCAGAAGAAATTTCTACAAAAATCGCTGAGTTATTAAAACCAAAAAATTCAACTGCAGAAGTCATTATTATCTATCAAAGTATTAGAGATTTGCATTTATCTTGCCCTAACCACAAAGGAGATTGGTATTTTACTGGTGAATATCCAACCCCAGGAGGTATAAAGGTATTAAATAATGCGTTTATTAATTTTATTGAAGGAAAAAATCAAAGAGCCTATTAACTTGTATTTTCTTCTTTCGTCACACTTTTAATAAAGATATGTATTAGTTGAACAAAACAGCAAATAATTTTCGTGTATAGCAGTAATTGAGACAACTTGTATTCAAATAAAATTGAAGAATAAAAATTAAGTATATTTTTGTTGGGATAGTATGGAAAAAAAAAGCCGTATAAATAAGTATTTGTCAGAAGTTGGTTTTTGCTCAAGAAGAGAAGCTGATAAGCTTATTTCATCTGGAAAAGTTTATTTAAACGGCAAACAAGCCATTTTAGGAGATAAGGTCTCTATGTATGATGAGGTTTTAGTTGATAACAAAAAAATAACTCCACTAATTAAGCATAAAATTTATATTGCTTTTAATAAACCACTTGGGATTGTTTGTACAACTGATAAAAAAAGAGAAAAAAACAACATCATTGATTACATCAATTTTCCACATAGAATTTTTCCCGTTGGGCGTTTAGATAAAAATTCAGAAGGATTGATTTTTTTAACTAATGATGGAGATATTGTTAACAAAATATTAAGGTCAAAAAATAATCATCAAAAAGAATATAATGTTACAGTAGACAAACCTATTACAAAAAGGTTTATACAAGAAATGCAAAATGGTGTACCAATATTAGATTCAGTAACAAAAAAATGCTTACTGAAGCAAACAGGAAAAAAAACATTCAACATAGTTTTAACTCAAGGGTTAAATAGGCAAATAAGAAGGATGTGTGAGTACTTTGGCTATAGCGTAAAACATTTAAAAAGAGTAAGAATAATGAATATTAAATTAGATGTTAGTAGGGGCAAGTATAGGCACATCACAAAATCAGAACTAAAAGAAATGAAACTTATGTTGTCAAGTTCTACTAAAACACATAGTGAAGAGAAATAATTTTAAAAAAATTCTTGTAATAGGATGTCCGGGTTCTGGAAAGTCTACCTTATCAAGAAGGTTAAAATCCAAGTTGTCATTACCACTAATTCACTTAGACAAATATTACCATAAACCAAATTGGAAAGAGCCTAACCAAAGTGAATGGAACAAAACTCTTTTAAATTTAATGGGGCAAAACTCATGGATAATGGATGGTAATTATGCAGAGTCATTTGATGTTAGGTTTTCAAAATCAGACACCATAATTTATTTAGATTACTCTTCAGTAAAATGTTTTTTCCGAGTTTTAAAAAGAATCATTAGCGACTATGGAAAAAAAGATCAGATATGGCGCCAGGATGCGTTGAAAGTATTGACTTTAAATTTTTATATTATGTTCTTACATTTAATAAAAAAAACAGAAAACTAACTTACATCAAGATCAATAAATTATCAAACAAAAAAAATGTAATAATATTACAATCAGACAAGCAAGTAGATAAGTTTTTAAGACAACTGGGATAATATACTATCCCATAGTTTTTTTCTAGCAATAAGTGATTTAACAGCAGTGCTTTCTACTTCACTCCACTTTTGATCATTATCTCCACACAAGTCTGAAATCAACTGAAGAGCTAAAGGCCCATGCTCCCCCCCATCTAATTCAATATGTCTCTCTAAATAATAAACAAACTTATCAAGTTTATTGTCAGTATTATATTCTTTTACAATTGCAGTAAACATGTCCGGAATCAGATCTTCTCTACCAAAAGTAAATGCAGATGCAATTTTATGCGGAGCATTACTGTTGATTATATTAAAAGTTGTCTTTAAAAAATCATCCACACCATTATTAACTAACGGGATATAATTATTACCAACATCTTTAATAAACTTTTTAACTGGTGTAGTGTTAGCACCACATTGATCCATTGCATCCAAGTACATTTCAAAGTGTGATGAAGGGTTTCCTTGCTCATCAACATCGCTTTCTTCCTCTAATACAATACTATTTATAAGTCTTCTTATTTTCGGGTCACCTTTAGGTTTCCAAGGCGATGCTGTACAGGTTAATATGTGCTGAAGAGATTTTAATAACGACATAAAATCCCAAACAGCATACACGTGGTTTTCCATTAATACTGCAATATCGTTAGTGTTTTTGAGCTTATTATATAGCTTGTGATTAACAATTTCTGCTTTATAAGGCTCTAGATTCCTGTTAATAGTAATAATTTTTTCGTTCATTTTTTATTGTTTATAAATTGGTACTGATGAGCAAGCTTCACCAAACATTATACTTTTAGCAACATCAAATAATTTGTCTGTTATTGCTATATAAATTTCTTCGCTTGCTTTTATGTTTCCACAACCATTTACTATTACACGTTTATTTACAAATGCTGAGGTGTCTAAACTTTTTACATTTTTAAGCCAAAGAGTACTAAAAACAGTCTTTTTATCACCGTGTAAAAATGTAATGTTGTGTTTTTTCAAATTACAGCTAATTAGCATAAATGCCCACATAGGCAGGATAATATTTTCGTCACAATAAAGACCAACAACTTTATTTTGAAGCGATTTGAAATTATAGCTTTTCACTTTAGTTCTAAATTCTTTCTCAATTAAAATCTCTTCGTTATGTAAAAATTGTTTTAGATTAAAGTTAATAATCTCATCTTTGGGAACATAATCTTCAAGATTGATATTAATAATACCACTTTTTGCTACTTTATTTATAATTTCTGACATTAATAATTTTTTATAACATGCCTAATTCTAACTTTGCCTCCTCACTCATCATGTCTTTGGTCCAAGTAGGTTCAAAAACAATTTTGACTTCAACAACATGGTCTTTCGTGATTTTTTGAACCTTTGACCTAATCTCTTCAGGCAGACTTTCTGCTACCGGACAGTTAGGAGAAGTTAGCGTCATGATTATTACAATATTTTTTTTTGATATTTTAATATCATATATTAATCCAAGAGCGTAGATATCTACTGGAATTTCTGGATCATATATTTCAGACAAAGTCGCAATTATTGAGTTTTCTAATTCTTTATCACTTGTTTTGCTCATGTTCGTATTTATGTTTAAAGGTTAAGGCATAAAGTTTCATCTTTTTAATCATGGCCAGTAATCCGTTGGCACGAGTTTGAGATAACTGATCTTTTAACCCAATTTTTTCAATAAAATCTAAATTACAATTTAGTATGTCATCATATTTTTGATTTGAAAATAATCTTATCAGCAATGCAATAATTCCTTTTGTCATGATTGCATCACTATCAGCGATATAGGTTATTTTCTTATTATTACTATCAGCATGTAGCCAAACTTTACTTTGACATCCTTTAATTATGTTCTCGTCAGTCTTGTAATTATTTTCCATTTTAGGAAGCTCTTTTGAAATATCAATTAAATACTCATATTTTTGAGTCCAATTATCAAACATCTCAAATTCCTCTATAATACTTTTTTCTATATCTTTAATTGAGTTCATAAAAAGCTTATGACAACATATTTATAGCCCTGTTTATTGCATCAACGCACTTGTTTATTTCTTCTTTAGTATTGTATATTCCGAATGAAATTCTTGCTGTTCCTGGGATTTTGTATTTATCCATAATTGGTTGTGTGCAGTGATTACCTGTTCTTATTGCAATTCCCATTTTGTCAATAATAACACCAATATCATATGGATGTATATTTTTTATATTAAATGAGATAATACCAGTTTTATTTTTGGATGTTCCATAAATTTTCATACCAGGTATTGAATGCATTTTTTCTGTGGCATGTTCTAGAAGTGTGTTTTCGTATTCATGGATATTATTCAAACCAATGTTTTTTATAAACTCAACCGCATATTTTGTTGCAATAACACCAGCAATATTTGGAGTTCCTGCTTCAAATTTATGTGGAAGATCTGCATAAATACTTTTATTCAAGTACACTTCCTTGATCATTTCACCACCTCCCTGATAAGGGGGCAGTTCATTTAAAGCTTCTTCTTTTCCATATAAAATACCAACGCCAGTTGGACCATAAATTTTATGTGCGGAAAAGCAATAAAAGTCAGCATCAATTTTTTGCATATCTAGCGGAATATGTGACGCAGCCTGCGCCCCATCAATCAAAATTCTTGCTCCAACTTTTCTAGAGCATTTAATTATTTCAGAAATAGGATTTATTGTGCCAAGAGTATTTGAAATGTGAGAAACAGAAACTAACTTTGTTTTTTTTGATAGAATGCTTTCAAAATGAGCTAAATCCAATTCACCTTTGTCAGTAATTTTTATAATCTTTAACTTGGCTCCACTTTTTTGACAACACATTTGCCAAGGAACAATATTAGAGTGGTGTTCTAGTTCTGAAATGATAACTTCATCACCATCTTTTAGAAGTGAAGCGTAGCCGTTAGCAACAAGGTTGATAGAGTCAGTTGTTCCTTTTGTGAAGATTATCTCACATTCTTTACGAGAATTAATAAATTTTTTTACTTCACGTCTAGATTCTTCAAAATAGTCTGTAGCAATTTGACTTAACTGATGAACACCTCTATGGACATTTGAATTTTGAGTTGAATAATAGTTTGATATCGCATCAATCACCACTTTTGGTTTGTGCGTGGTTGCTCCATTATCGAAGTAAATTAACTCATTTCCATCAATTTTCTCTTGGAGAATTGGAAATTCTTCTCGAATCGCATTAATATTAATCATACTAAACTAAAATCTAAATCAACATTTAATTTTTTAGCTAATACGTCTCGTATTAATTTTTGTAACTCAGATATTGAAACCTTATCTATAACTTCAGATGTAAATGCATATGTCAACACAGCTTTTGCTTCCTCAACACCAATACCTCTACTTCTCATGTAAAAAAGAGCTTCTTGGTCTAGCTGACCAATCGTACAGCCATGACTACATTTAACATCATCAGCATAAATTTCTAATTGTGGTTTACTATCAATTGAAGATAAATCACTAAGCAAAAGATTATTATTAGATTGAAAAGCATCAATTTTTTGAGCGTCTTTTCTGACCATGATTTTACCATTGAACACACCTTTTGATTTATCTAGATAAATACCTTTATACATTTCATTACTTCGACAATGTGCATTTTTATGATCTACGAAAGTGTGATTATCAGCTAACTGATCTCTATCAATTAAAGAAATACCGTTCATATTACTTTCACAATTTTTTCCATTTTGTTCGAAATTTAAATTGTTGCGTACAAAGTCTCCTCCAAAAATAAAAGTGTTTACAAGAGCAGTAGAGTTCCTCTCTTGAAAAATGTTCATGCAGTCAATTAGCTTGGAATTTGGCGTATTATTTTGGATTTTATTAAATTCTATATTAGAGTTTTCTTCACACAATATTTTTGTGAAATTATTTACTAAAGAATTACTGTTACTTAAATCGTATATTTTTTCTACGAATTTAATGCTTGAATTTTTCATTACACTGATTATACTTCTGTACTGAGAAAAGCTGTTTTCCAAGGTGTTAAAAAATAAAATTTCTACAGGTTCTTCAATTGTAACATTTGATTCAACGCTAATGGTATAACCATTTTTAGCTAAAGCTTCATTTAGCAACGTATTGGTATCATTAATTCTACATTCAAAATCAGAAAAATCAGAAACAGTTAAGCCAGATATGTTCGGCGCCTCTAATAAATTTCCATTGCAAAACACAATTTTGTGCTTTAGACCAAGACTATTATTTTTTATAAATGTGGCGTCTAACGTTTGATCAGTTTGGTTATTAATATTATAATCCAAACTAATTATTTTTTTGAGAGGAGTGTATTTCCACTCCTCATCTTTAATTGTAGGAAAACCTTGATTTATAAAAGAAGCAAACAATTTCTTTTTTTCAGGCGACAAATTGTTTTTTGCCACATAACTTTCTAAACTTTTAACTAAACTCACAGACTTTTTTCTTTAGTTATCCACTCATAACCTTTCTCTTCCATTTCCAATGCCAGGTTTTTATCACCTGACTTGACTATTTTACCATCGTGTAAAATATGCACATAATCAGGTACAATATAATCTAGCAATCTTTGATAATGGGTAATAACAATTGTAGCATTTTCATTATTCTTAAGAGTGTTTACTCCATTAGCTACAATTTTTAAAGCATCAATGTCTAAACCAGAATCTGTTTCATCAAGGATTGATAACTTTGGATTTAGCATTGCCATTTGAAAAATCTCATTTCTTTTTTTCTCACCCCCTGAAAAACCTTCGTTCATATTTCTAGATAGATAGCCTTGCTTGATATTTAATAGTTTCATTTTTTCACGCATTAGTCGTAGTAGTTCTGAAGTAGCAATAGGATCTAAATTTTTAAATTTTCTTTGTTCGTTTAAAGATGTTTTAATAAAATTAGATACAGATATTCCAGGAATTTCTATAGGATATTGAAATGACAGAAATATACCCTCATGGGCTCTTTCTTCTGGCGCTAAATCGAGTAAATCTTCATTATTAAAAGTAATACTACCATCGGTAACCTCATACTCTTCTTTACCTGCAATAACTGAAGAAAGAGTACTTTTTCCAGATCCGTTTGGACCCATTATGGCGTGTATCTCTCCGGCATTAACAGTTAGGTTTATTCCTTTTAAAATTTCTATGCCATCAATTTCGGCTTTTAAGTTTTCTATTTTTAACATTTTATATAATTTTTATCCTACTGACCCCTCAAGGCTAATTTCTAATAGTTTTTGTGCTTCTACCGCGAACTCCATAGGAAGCTGATTTAACACGTCTTTACAATAACCATTTACAATAAGAGCAATTGCTTCTTCTGTACCAATTCCTCTTTGATTACAATAAAAAATTTGATCTTCTCCTATTTTTGAGGTTGTTGCTTCATGTTCAACTTTTGATGAGTTATTTTTCACTTCAATATATGGGAAGGTATGTGATCCACATTTATCTCCCATTAACAATGAATCACATTGTGAAAAATTTCTTGAATTTGTAGCTCCCTTAGTTATTTTTACCAAGCCTCTGTAATTCCCATCTGAGAAACCAGCTGATATTCCTTTTGCAATAATTGTGCTTTTTGTGTTTTTCCCAAGATGAATCATTTTAGTTCCGGTATCTGCTTGTTGTTTATTGTTGGTAACGGCAACTGAAAAAAACTCACCAATAGAATTATCTCCTTTTAAAATACAAGAAGGATATTTCCATGTCACCGCAGATCCAGTCTCAACCTGAGTCCAAGAAATTTTAGAATTTTGATGACATATACCACGTTTAGTTACAAAATTAAAAACACCTCCATTTCCATTTTTATCACCAGGATACCAGTTTTGTACAGTTGAATACTTTATGTCGGCATTATCTAATGCAATTAATTCTACTACTGCAGCGTGTAATTGATTTTCATCTCGCATAGGAGCTGTACAACCTTCAAGATAACTTACTTGAGCGCCTTCGTCAGCAATAAGAAGAGTTCTTTCAAATTGACCTGTGCCAGCTTCATTAATTCTAAAATACGTAGATA
>Ga0209036_1001017_pt1 | contig 12037 bp, 13 predicted proteins | sample MarorgKNORR_S2LV_3_FD_188222 | JGI IMG/M metagenome (GOLD analysis project Ga0209036, IMG submission 188222) | Marine microbial communities from the Southern Atlantic Ocean, analyzing organic carbon cycling - DCM_A/KNORR_S2/LV (SPAdes) (version 2) | ecosystem: Environmental > Aquatic > Marine >... | reverse complement strand
TGAACATCTCCGTCATTCACTGAATTATGTTCTAAGCCAAGTTTTATTTCTTGTTCTGAGAAGTCAGTCTTAGAAATTGTGTTGTCCACGACATTAACAATTCCACCAAGAGCACCATTGCTGTAAAGCAATGAACTAGGACCTCGAACAATTTCAACTTGTTGAATGTTGTTCAAATCAATATCAATAGGGTGATCAGCACCAATACCTGATACGTCTCTGTTAACTAAGCCATTTTCTAGAACTTTTACTCTTGCTCCGGAAAGTCCTCTAATAACAGGTTGCCCAACTATAGAACCAAAATCCGTATTGGTAACACCAAGCAGATTGTCTATGGATTCTCCTAAGCTATGAGTTCCAACACTGTTTAAATCTTCTTCATTAATTACATGAATTGGATTTTCTATTGTGCTTGTTGCTCCCAAGATAGAAGAAGTTACCACTACGTCTTCTATGTCATCAGCAAAAGCTAAATTTATTGTCATCGCACTTAAAATTGCGATTAAGTATGTTATTTTTTTCATAATACCTCCTATGAAAAATTTAAATTTTAAATTAAAAGAAAATTTAAATTTTAGGAGGTGCTCGAGATGAATAAGGAGATGAGTGGGTGTTTTGGAAGGAATTATTAGAAATTCCCTCAAAATCATTATTAAATTGAGTATTTAAACTAAATACATTTAGGTCATCAAAAGAAGAAACATCGTAAAAATGACAAACTAAGCATGATTCTTCAGCATGATCCTCTTCAAAATGTTCATGAGCCAATGGCTCAGAAATTAAACTAGCTGCATATAAAAAAGCCGCTAAAAGAAGAAGGAATTTTCTGTTGATAATTTTCAAGAAAGCTACTGTATCAGAATTTTTTTTAAAATGGGCATATATCCATTAGAAACTTCCATCTCTTCAGTGTGACCTTTCTCGATTAACATTTGATGAGCTTTGGGAAGGTTATACCAAGGGCAAAAAGTAAATAGATGGTGCTCGATGTGATAATTTACATTCAATGGCGCAAGAAAATATTTAAGATACCATGGAACTATCGTAGTTCTGGTAAAACTAAAATCATCGCTGCCACTTAGGCCTGAGTGTTCAGTGATGCTTCTTATTCTGTAAAACAAACTAAAAAAAGTGAGCATTGGAATCCACCACAAGAGCAAATATGACCATCCTTGACCAAAAAAAAGTAAGGTGCCAAAAATTATTAAATTTGTAATTAAAAAACCTTTTAATTTAGAGAAAACCCTTTTTAAGCTTGCAAAAATTGTATTTTCTTTTCCCCAAGCAGAAATAAGGACTGCAGAATAGCGTCTAAACCCTGCGATGCCGCTTAAATCTCTCAAGAACTTTCTTATGAGACTTTGCCTTGAAGTAGGGAAAGCTTCTGTAAGACCTAAATCTGGATCCTTTTCTGAATCAGTGAACTTATGATGTTGCGAGTGTACTTTTCTATAAGGTAATGTATCGGTCATAACAGGAAACGCACAAAGCCATTGAGAAGCCCAGTCATTTAATTTTCTGTTTTTAAAAATCAAGCCATGAGCTCCGTCATGCATAAACACAACCATTTGAAATTGTTTTGCTGCAATAACAAGGGCAGAGATAAAAAAAGTAAGGGGGTTTGGATATTGGATAAAAAGAGCAAAAGCCAACCCAACTTGCACCCACATCGAAGCAAGGGTAATGATATTAATAAAGTCCTTTTTTTCCTTTAATTCGGACATTTCTGATGGATTTAATATCTTTTCAGGAGTCATTCTCGAATTATAGCTAAAGTGCAAATTAGTTGTAAAAACTATTTCTCAGCGATTCCTTTTATATAAGAGTCAAGTTGTTCTACTTCTTCACAAGAATCAGGACACAAAATTTTTAATTTTGCTAAATTGCTTTCAGCTAATAATGGCCTATTCGTTTGAGCAAAGAGCTCTCCTTGATACTCTAGAGCAGCTTTATTGTTTGAATCTAAAGTTAAAGCCTTTTCATACAATTGTTCGGCTTTTTCTAAACCGCCTAATTTTCTTTCACTGAAGGCATAAAGAGTCCAACCATAGGAATCTTCGGGCTTTGATTTTGTGTAAGCTTTTAAAACTTTCTTTGCTTCAAAAAACCTTTCCTGATCAATAAATTTTATAGCTCTTGAATAGAGTTTATCTGGATCGGTTTTTCCATATTTTGCTGCCAACAAATATGGTGAGATCAAAAGAAAAATGAGCAAAGTTATAGATTTTATTTTCATTTAAAAATTATAACCATTACAATTTAAATGTTTTTTATAAAAACTTTTTAAAATAAGCTTTTAACTTTATTTGTGGAAATCTTTGTTCAAATATATATCCTTTGTGCTGGCCTAATATCAGGAGTCATCATTTTTCAATCTTTGATAGTAGCTTCGTCTATTTTTTCTGTGTTGCCTGAAGAACATGCTGGTCTTTTGCTAAGAAATTTATTCCCTAAGTTTTTTCTTTTCTTAATAGGGCTATCTTTCATTTCTGTGATTTGCTTTTTTTTAGCTAATTTAAATTTCTTTCCCTTTGGCTTGATTGGAATTACAGGTCTTCTGTCCATGTCTGCATGCTATTTGATTATCCCCAAAACCAATCAGGCAAGAGACGAAAAAAATAATAGCCTCTTTAATAAGCTTCATACATTAAGTGTTTCTTTAACGTTGTTAGTTTTATTTTTAAACCTGTCTGTTATTTTTATAATATTTTAGAAATGATCGATTATCTCAAGACGCAAAAAATAATTCATTGGATGATGGCAATAATCATAATGCTTGATTTGAATGTCGCACAAAAATTTGGTGGAGAGATGGAACTTTGGGATAGGCTCGAATCCAGGGTAGATCATGCTCAAGCTGGTTTAATTGTAACCTTTCTTTTTTTTCTAAGGCTATTTCTGAGATATCGCTATGGTGCTCCAGCGCTTCCTGCAGAAATGCCTCACTGGCAAGTCATATCAGCTAAGGCGGGGCATTACGGACTTTATGTTTTAATGGCTATGTTAATAATTACAGGGATTTTATCTGCAACCTTCACAGCTGAGCCAGTTGTAGTTTTTGGGTTACTAAATCTATCCTCTGAAGTTCAAAATGGAGAAATGTTTAGCTTAATAAGAGGAATTCATGAATTTTCTACTAATGCAATAATATTTCTTATTATCATTCACATTGTTGCAGCTTTGTATCATCATTTTATTGTTAAGGATCATACGACAATAAACATGATGAAGTTTTGGACTTCTAAAGCTAAAAATTAAACTTATAGTTTCTCCTGAAGAGCGCTGATCCCTAAAAAAGTAGTCCCAAGAATTATTGGATCGTCAGGCTCCGGGTGAGAAGAGAGTTTCACAATAACAATCTTATTTTTTTGATCTACCAATATTGCTTGCCCGTAAATTCCTAAGCATAGCATCGTGCTTTTATCTCCAACCCAAGTTTGATTTCTATAGTGAAAATCAGGAAGTCTTAATGCATATTCGCTTTTTAAAAAATTATTTTTATATTTTTCATCTTGACTTAAAGTTGCTTGAATCCATGACGCGGGTACCACTTGGGTAGCGTTAAAAACGCCGTTATTCATGAGCATCAATCCAAACTTTGCTAAATCTCTAGCGCTAGCATTCATCCCGGCTCCCATGTATGGAAAACCGTTTTTATCTGTGACTATTTTTGCATCGTATTCAGCATGTAATTTGTCCCAAATGTACTTTTGCAATATCGTTTGAAATTTTTCTCCACAAGCCCTTTCAGCGGCCAAAGCAACCAAGTTAGTTAAGACAGTCCGGTAATCAAATTTTTCATCGTTCTTTTGAGAGGTTTCCTTTAGATTGCTCATATAATCTAAAAGAGTTTTTGGAGAGGAACCTTTTTCAAGGTCTGGTCGCCATCCCACAACAGCTGCTTCATGCCAGAATTTAGAATCTCCATCATCATAGTGTTCACTAAATTTAACTGCGGCAGACATATCCAATGCATGCTGGATTGTAGTTCCTTGAAAAGCAGTTTTTTCTAATTCAGGAATATATTGAATCACCTCATCGTTAGGACTTAATTTATCTTCTTCGGCTAGAACTCCTATAAGCATTCCCACAAAAGTTTTAGAAACGGAATTCATAAGATGTAAGCTTTTTGGGCTCATATTGTTTTGATATTCTTCAAAGACAATTTCACTATTTTTTAGAACTAAAAAGGCGTCTGTAAAGCTTTCATTGAGCATTTGCCTGATGGTTATTTTTCCATTCAAGCCCTCGAACTCGAAAGCTTCAATTGATTCAGGCTTATGAGAAAAGACAAAAGGCGAAGGGGATTTCTCCAGTTTGGTTGTGTCAAAGATCGAGCTCATATTTTGAAAGCTCCACCTGTTGTTAGGCGGCGTTAACCAGTTATCTTTTGTAATTTCTTTCATTTCTCTCGTAATATTGATGTGTGAGGAATATCAGGTTAGTCTAAATAGCTAATAAATAAAACAAAAGGATAAATATGAAACAAACATTAATAATTTTCTTAACTCTGGTTATTTCAAGTTCTATTAATGCTGGAGGACATCTACCAGGAGAGAAACACAAATCTCCTTTTTCTAAAAATGCTTTGATTAAAATGGCAAAAAAAGCAGCTCCTTCTAGCATAAGTGAAAATGCTACTTTCATGGATTATGATGGTACGCTTCTGGCTAAGGGCAGTAGTGACTGGGTTTGTATGACAGGCAGCACACCCCAAAGAATAGCTCCAATGTGTTTAGACGAAGAGTGGAGAAAATGGAATGCTAGATTTATGGCAGGCGAAAAAAATGATATTGAAAATCAGAAATTTGGTCAAGCATATATGCTAATGGGAGATGTGCCGGTTGATAATGACGTTCCGACTAGCGTTGCGATGGATGATCATAAAAAATCGTCTGAAACTGGAAATTTTCATGATTCAGGGCCTCATTTAATGCTGCTTTTGCCTCGAAGTGTTTTAAAGCAAATAACATCTAATCCTTATGCAGGAGGATCTTATGTAATGTTCCCTAATACCGAATGGGAGCATTTAATGATACCTGTAACAAATGTTGTTCCTTCTTTTGAGTAGATTAAGACAATTCTCTATTTGCTAGAGAACTTAAAAACTTAATGATAAATTGAGACAATTATTTATAATTTTAGGTAACTATGGCAGCAAAAAGTGAAAATATAGGTTTTGATCCTGATTTATTAAGGAACAAATATAGAGAAGAAAGGGATAAAAGGCTCAGAACTGACGGAAACGACCAATATAAAGAGGTCGAGGGTGACTTCAAGTATTTTGTTGAAGATCCTTACGTGGAAAAAATTGAAAAGAGTCCTGAGAATCTCATAACAGAGGTTGTCATTATCGGTGGCGGTTTTGGAGGAATTTTGGCTGCTTCAAGACTAAGAATGTCTGGAGTTGATGACTTTAAAATAATAGAAAAAGGTGGAAACTTTGGGGGCACATGGTATTGGAACCGTTACCCTGGAGCATCTTGTGATATTGAGTCATATATTTATTTTCCTCTTTTAGAAGAAACAGGATTTATTCCAAAGCATAAATATACAAATGCACCTGAGACCTTGGAATATATAGGCAAAATTTCAGAAAAATTTAATCTTTCTGAAAATGCTATTTTTCAAACCGAAGTCACAGAGGTAGTTTGGTTAGAAAATGAAGGTCTCTGGAAAATTTCAACTAATAAAGGCGATGATATAAGAGCTAAATACGTCGTTCACTCTAATGGCCCATTAAACAGACCAAAATTGCCAGCTATAGAAGGCATTAATGATTTTAAGGGGCATACCTTTCATACTAGTAGATGGGACTATCAATATACTGGAGGAAGCTCGAAAGGAAATCTAGAAAATCTGAAAGATAAAAAAGTTGCCATTATTGGAACAGGCGCTACTGCCGTTCAATGTATTCCCCATTTGGGAGAAGCGGCAAAAGAATTATATGTTTTTCAAAGGACTCCTTCTTCTATCGATGAGAGGAATAATTCTGAAACTGATGAAGAATGGTTTACTAAGTTAAAACCTGGCTGGCATAACGAAAGAAGAGAAAACTTTGAGGGTTTTCTTACTGGAAATTTCCAACAAAAAGACCTTGTTAATGATGGATGGACTGAAATCTTTAGGACCATCTTAGGAAGCATTAGAAGTAGCGCTCCTTCAAAAATAACTATGTTCTTATGGTTTTTAGGGGGTCTTTTCACAAGAGACTTCTATAAGAAGGGTATTAAAAATTATTTAATGGATAAATTTATCAGTCACGTTGGAGAAGATAACTTAATGAACAAAGTTGAAATGGTCGACTTCGAAAAGATGGAAAAAATTAGAGCTAGAGCAGAAGAAGTAGTTAATGATCCAAATACAGCCGAATCTTTAAAACCATATTATAGACAATTTTGTAAGCGACCCTGTTTTCATGATGAATATTTAAAAACTTATAATCGTGAGTCAGTTACTCTCGTAGATACTGATGGAAAGGGGCTAGATAAAATTACAGGAAAAGGTATTTATTTTGATGGGAAAGAATACGAAGTTGATTGTATTATTTTCGCAACAGGTTTCGAAGTTGGAACTGAATATACTCGAAGAAGTGGATACGAAATCGTAGGTAAAAATAACTTATCTATTTCAGAAAAATGGAAAGATGGGTTGGTGACTTATCATGGTATGCACTGCAGAGGCTTTCCAAACACTTTTTTCTTTGGTCCCGCTCAAGGAGGATTTACCGCAAACTACACTCATTCATTAGATGAGCAAAGTATTCACCTTTCTTACATCCTCGATAAAATGAGAAAGGAAGGAAAAAATTATGTTGAAGCTTCTGAAGAAGCAGAAAAAAATTGGGTTGATACTGTGATTGAAAAAGCCAGGAATATGCAAGCCTTTCAAGAAAGCTGTACACCAGGTTATTACAACAATGAAGGTAAACCAAATACCTCGCCGCAGAACAATCCTTATGGCGGAGGCTCTTTAGAATTCTTTAGTTTGATGAAAAAATGGAGAAAAAAAGGCTCATTGGATGGCCTAGAAGTTCAAAGTAATTCTTTTAATTAAAAAAGAAATAAAAGGGGGAGAACTAGATGGAAACATTTCCTGTTGGAGGATATTGCGATCCAAAATTTAAAAAAATAGAGTCAATTTTTTCTGAAGCTATTCAAACAGGACATGAACTTGGCGCCTCTTTAGCAATCGAACACGAAGGAGAAATGGTGGTCAATTTATTTGGCGGTCATAAAGATGAAAAAAGAGAAAAAACTTGGGAACAAAAAACTTGGGTAAATGTTTTCTCAGTTACGAAAGCAGTTACAGCTACCTGCATAGCCAAACTAATCGACGAAGGTAAGTTGGACTTTAACGAAAAGGTTGTTACTTATTGGCCTGAATATGGCAATAACGGAAAAGAAAATACAAAAGTAAGTGATTTTTTATGCCACCGAGCAGGTATGTTTGGTTTTTCTGAAGGTATTCCAATTACTAACTGGACTAAATTTGAACATTTCTCAAAAGCTTTAGAACAACAAAAACCGATAAGGGAACCAGGTTCTTCTCAAGGATATCACGCACTTACTTATGGCTGGCTAGTTGGCGAAATAGTCAAAAGAATAGACGGAAGATCAGTAGGAAAATATTTTGAAGAAGAAATTGCAATTCCTTTTGGGATAGACTTTAAAATTGGACTTGATCAGGAAGATTTTTCTAATTGTGCCGACATGATTATGATGGAAAGAGAAGGCCCACAAAGTTTTCCTTTAGAAAGAATTAAATATATACCTTCATTCCTTTTGCCTAGACAATTAAAAAATCTTAAAAATGCCATCGTTGATGGAGATTTTCACTGGGCGTTTCAATCTATTGCTCAGGGGGCAGGGCTGACTGGAGTGAATGATCCAGAATGGCGATGTGCAGAAATTCCTTCAGCAAACGGTCATGGAAATGCGGAAGGCTTGGCTAAGTTATATGGAATTTTAAGCTCAGGTGGCTCAAGAGATAACAAGAAAATTATTTCTCCAGAAACTTTAGATATAATTACTACTCAAATCTCCAATGGACCTGACACAGTTTTAATGGGTGGAGATGTAGCTTTTGGGCTTGGGTACATGCTTTATAACAAAACCGCAAGAGTAGAAGAGTCCCCGAGACATACGAAAGGTTATTTTGGACATGCAGGAATAGGCGGAGCGGTAGCTTATGGAGATAAAGGTAAAAATCTTGGCTTTGCCTTTGTCTGCAACAAAGAACATAAAATACAAGAGTTATATAAAACCTCTAATCAAATATCTGAAGCTTTGCATTCAATAATTTAAAATGTTTAGCCATATCATGATCGGAGCAAATGATATTGAGCAGTCAAAGAAATTTTACGATGCAATTCTTGGGGTGTTGGGTTGTAAACCAGGAAGATTTTTTCCTAATCTTACAGGACAAACTAGATATTTTTATTTTCATCAAGATATGACTTTTTGTATTTCTGAGCCTATAAACAATGAAAAAGCAACACATGGAAATGGCACCACGATTGGTTTCAGTATTGAATCTCCAGAAATGGGAAATCTATGGCATGCCACAGGCATTAAAAACGGAGGAACAACATGTGAAAATCCTCCTGGAATAAGAGAGGGAGAAGGCTATAAAATGTACTTGGCTTATTTAAAAGATCCCTCGGGAAATAAATTATGTGGATTTTTAAATTTTAATTAACCTTATGATTCATCTTATACAAAAATTTTCATATTCTTTAATAGTTGGAATTCTCTTCATTTCTTCAGCAACTTTACCCTACGAACTAAAATCCAAAGAACTTGAGTTTTCAGATCCTGAAAAAGAAGGCTTTTCATCAGAAAGATTACAAAGAATAGCTCCAGCAATGCAAAAATATATTGACGCTGACCTCACTCCTGGAGTCTTAACAGCCATTATGAAAAATGGAAAGATCATCTATTTCGAGACACAGGGCTATATGGATGTAGAAGCAAAAAAACCCTTAAAGGACGATGCAATTTTTAGAATTGCCTCAATGACAAAGCCCATTGCTTCGATAGCTTTAATGATGCTTTGGGAAGAGGGGTTATTTCAACTTTATGATCCCGTGTCAAAATATATTCCTTCCTTTTCTGAAATAAAAGTAAGCACCACCTCAGATGCAAGTGGAAAAACAGGAGAATTGGTCAACCCAAACAGAGAACCAAATATTAGAGATATGCTTACGCACAGGGCAGGATTAGCAAATAGTTATCTTGGAAATGCAAAAGCTTATGACGAGATAATGAATGCTGAACCCAAACCAGAAAATAATGCAGAGAGAATTGATCGTCTCGCAAAAATTCCTCTGAATTATCATCCTGGAGAAAAATGGGAGTATTCTCATGCTACTGACGTAGTTGGTCATTTAGTAGAAGTTATTTCTGGCGAGTCACTTGATGATTTTTTAAAAAAAAGGCTTTTTGATCCCTTGGATATGAAAGACACTCATTTTTATTTAGATGATACTAAAGGCGGAAGACTTACTGCTCAATACTCGCCAGGAGAAGATTTAAAAATCAATCTTCAAGATCCTGGTTCCGATCAGAGCAGATGGATTAAATCTGAGAAAAAACTATTCAGCGGTTCTGGAGGATTAGTATCTACTGCCCGAGATTACTTTAGGTTTCAGCAAATGGTTCTGAATAAAGGAGAGCTTGATGGAACAAGAATTTTAGCCCCTTCAACAATATCATTAATTTTAGAAAATCATACAGAAGATAATTTAATATGGTTATACGGACCTGGCGTTGGATTTGGTTTAGGCTATGGTGTAGTTCTAGATAGAGGCCTTGCGTCTACCTCAATGGCTGAAGGTTCTGGTTTTTGGGGTGGGGCTTATTGCACTCTTTCTTGGATAGATCCAGAAAATCAATTATCAGGACTAATAATGACTCAGTTGCGTCCTTATCGTCATATAAATATAAGACAAGACTTTCAGGTCCTAACTTATCAAGCTTTAATGGAATAAATATGCTAAAAAAACGCTGGCTAATTCCTTCTGCTCTCTATTTTATTTTTTTCTTATGGTATACGAATATTTCCGGACCTTTGTCGGAAGCTGAGATAAATACCGTGATAGGAAGAATAGATAGTGGCAAAACATCAATTTCTGCTGAAGACAGAGAAGATTTTTTAAAATTTTTACGTCAGGATGATGGTGGAGATTTTTATATGGTCAATTTTCTAGATATAAATGAAAATCCACCAACAATGGAAATGACTGGCGAAAACGCTTCTGCTTTTGATCTATTAGATCACTATATGGAATATATGTATCCAGAGTTATTTATCAGAGCCTCTCATCCTGTATTTGGCGGAACAGTTTCAGCAAAAGCAATCGATCACATAGGCGCGAAAGAAACCAAAGAATGGGACCAAGTAGGAATCATGAGGTACAGAAGCATAAGAGACATGATGGAAATAGCTAACAATGAAATCTTTTCTGAACGACATGAATACAAAACAAATGCTTTATTAAAGACCATAGCCATTCCAGTGAGCGCACCAATTTTTTTTGATTTTAGAATTATTGTGTTCATGTTTTTGCTATCAATTACCTTGATAATAGATAGACTAATAAATAGGAAATAAAAATTTTATAAAGGGGGTTAGACATGCCAGCAATTTCTTTTTTAGGCTGGGTTCATACTATCTTGGGAATTTCAGCACTTTTAGTTGGCTTTTATTCTCTTGCAAGATATAAATTTATAAAAGCCCGAAATCTTTCTGGTGAAATATACCTTTTTGCTACGCTGATCGTCGCAATATCATCTTTGTTTATTTACCATCAAGGAGGATTCGGACCAGCACATGTTATGGGTGTTTTAGCAATACTAGCGGTGATGGTTGGTTTTGTGACAGAAAGGAAAAAAATCTTTGGAATTTTTTCTCCATATATCGAAACTATTGCATACACCTCAACTTTTCTTTTCCATGTTTTGCCGGCTATTACAGATGGATTGAGAAGGTTGCCGCCAAGCGATCCTTTTATAGATTCTTTTGAAGATCCATTGCTTTTAAATTTCTTTTTGCTTTTTATAAGTATGTATATAGTAGGCCTTGGAATTCAATTTATATTAATTTTTAGAAACAAACACTTAGCTTAAAAATAGGGAGAAAAAATGACAGATTTAAAATCTAAGGAAATAAGATCAGAAATAACCAGCGAAGGAAAATTAAATTTATCTATTGCAACTTCAGATGTCCCCACTCCTGGCGATGATGAAGTGCTCATTAAAGTTGAAGCATCTCCTATTAATCCTTCAGATTTAGGTCTACTAATTAGTTTTGCGGCTGATCTTGAAAGCATTTCTACTTCAGGTGAAGGAGAAAACACTGTCACTTCAATGGGAATTCATCCAGGACTAATGCAGTCGATGAAACCACGATTAGACAAGTCAATGAAAGTGGGAAATGAAGGCGGCGGTGTTATTGTTGATGCTGGAAAAAATGTAAAAGATTTGGTTGGCAAAACCGTTGGAGTTGCCGGGGGCGCTATGTATTCTCAATATAGATGTTTGCCAGCGATGAGTTGTTTGGTAATGAATGAGGGTACGACATCTGCAGAAGCCGCTTCTTCATTTGTAAATCCTCTGACTGCACTTGGGTTTACAGAAACAATGAAATTAGAAAATCATACTGCCTTGGTTCATACCGCTGCTGCGTCAAACTTAGGACAAATGCTGGTTAAGATTTGTCTGGCCGATGACATTCCCTTGGTAAATATAGTAAGAAAGCAAGAGCATGTGGACCTTCTCAAGGACTTGGGGGCTAAATATATTTGTAATACTTCCGATGAAGATTTTATGAAATGTTTGATAGATTGCCTTGTAGAAACTGGAGCTACTCTTGGTTTTGACGCTACTGGAGGAGGTAATGAAGGAAAATTAGCTGGTCAAATTTTATCTGCCATGGAAGTTGCTGCAAACAAAAACGCTACTGAATATAGTCGTTATGGTTCTGATACCTATAAACAAGTTTATATTTATGGCGGATTAGATCCGACTCCAACAGT
>Ga0209036_1001015_pt1 | contig 12051 bp, 9 predicted proteins | sample MarorgKNORR_S2LV_3_FD_188222 | JGI IMG/M metagenome (GOLD analysis project Ga0209036, IMG submission 188222) | Marine microbial communities from the Southern Atlantic Ocean, analyzing organic carbon cycling - DCM_A/KNORR_S2/LV (SPAdes) (version 2) | ecosystem: Environmental > Aquatic > Marine >... | reverse complement strand
AGTCTTTCATAGCGTCCAGATAAAATTAAGTCTAAAACATTTTCAAAATTCTTATTTGTTTCAAAAAAAATAGCTTGCTTATTTCTACTAGTATCAACGTTTTTACCACCACCCAAGAATAATAAATCGGCAGCTTTGGTTAACTTTCCATCTTGATCAAATTCTGCTCTGCTCGTCTCAGAATAATTAATTTCTAGATCTTCTGCATTGAATTGAAAACCAAAAGCAAAGTTAATACCATTTTTGTTACCAGTAAGAATTCCATCCAAGGATACCAAACTACCAACCTTAAGAGAGGTCTCTGAACCTTTGATGTAATCTATTAGAGTGACTGAATTTTCTAATGGCAAAAATATATTCCATTGCTCATTACCATCAGGACCGCCTCTTCCTAAAATTAAATCTTCAAATCTTGACTCTATTGTATCTGGACGCTGGTGCTTATTCTCATGCTCGCTTGCTGTCAAAGATAATTCAAAATTTAAATCTTTGGCCATATTAAAATTTAAAGTATTGCTGAAATGATATTGCGTGATAGCTTTAGGTGAATTTGGTGATGGAAATGCAGAGCCTAAAGGTCTGCCATACCAAATAACCGGAACGTTAAATGGGCTGCCTCCCTGACCTGGAAAAATCTCTTTAGATAAATACGACAAAGCTGGATAGGACGGAGATTGAGGATTATCATTGACATCAATTGAGGCTGTCATCAAGGTCATCGAATAATCTATATCAAAAATAGATTTCACAAAATGGAAATATCCTTTTAAGTGGTCTTCATCATTTACTATGTTGAATCTTTCACCATACAAGAACTTGCATCTTGGACCGGCAATTACTCCTCCATTTTTTAGACAATTTGGATCTGGAATTGTTTGATTTTTGCTATAACTTCCTGCGTATGTTCCTGTTGCAACTGAGTCATCTTGCGTGATTTTGAAACTGTTGCCCAAGCCGCTTAGACCAAGTTCGGCGAATTTAGGAATGCTTGCAGCATTTAGTGCTGATTTATTTAAGGAACTTAGCGCCAATACATAATCGCCGTGCCAAAACTTGCCACCAAACAAGACGCCCAAAGTATTATCTCTTTGGTCAAAATTGCGAGTCTTTTGAGAGCCTAATAAAAAACGTATCCCATCAAACTGTTGATATGTTTGAAAATTAATTACTCCTGCAATGGCGTCAGATCCATATAATGATGTTGCCCCATCTTTAAGAATTTCTATTCTTTCAAGCGCTATTTCAGGAATAATATTTATGTCAATGTATCCTTCTCCTTCATCAGAAGGTGTTCCTGAATGAGTCTGTCTTTTTTTATTGACTAGAACCAAGGTTGATGAATGGCCCAGGCCCCTTAAAGTTATTGTGGCCATGCCTTGATCTATTCCATCTAAGGCATTAGTTTGAAAATGAGAGCCTGAAGCAATACTAAGATATTTACTTAACTCAGCTACGGTTGAAACTCTTAAATTTTTAAATTCCTCAGCAGAAATAATATCAACAGGTGATGCGTCCAGTTCGCTTGATTCTATGTATGAGGCAACTGCAATAACCTCCTCAGTTTCTTCTGCAAAAAGAGTAATAGTTCCAAAAAAAATAATAGCTATGTAAATGCAATTAATTTTTTTCATGTTAGTAAATATAAATTTTTTTAGTGAATTATAAATAAAAAAACCGAGGGCTTAATATAAGCAAGCCCCCGGTTTTAGAAATATTATATCTTAGAATTTAGAAAGTTAAATTAAATCTAACTCCATAATTTCTTCCTGGCAGTGGAACTTCTTTTTTAACATATGAAGAATGATTTCTTGCAACTTCATCAGTTAAATTATTTCCAAATATTGAGAGAGTTAATTGACTTTGACTATCTAAATCAAAAGTCTTGGTGAACTTAGCATTCAACATATCATAAGCAGCGGTTGAAGTTTCACCCAATCCAATATCATTTTGCTCCTCAACATCTTTAAACATCAATCCAAAGCTCATATCGTCTTGAGAATATTTTAATTTATAGATGTTTCTTGCAGGATTTAATCTTGGAATATTTCCACCATTAGAAAATTCTCCATTAATCTCATCTCTGCCATAAGACATTAAAAGTTCGCCAGAAGCTAACTCAAAAGTGTTACCAAATTCAATTTCGTAACCATCTAGCTCAGCATCTTGTTGCAAATAATTCGCCAGAATTAAGCCGCCATGATCGTCATGGCCCTCCTCATGCTCTTCATCATGCTCTTCATGCTCTTCCTCAGTTTCGTCTTGAAGATAAATGTAATTATCTACATCATTCACAAAAACAGTAGCTGAAGCGAAGAAACTTCCATTATTAATATTGACAGAAAAATCAATATTATTTGAAGTCTCAGAATTTAGATTTACATTACCAACCTCAAATCTTCCTGTTGCCAAATGTGCGCCATTCATGAACATTTCAATTGAAGAAGGAGCTCTTTCAACAGATGCAAAGCCAAGGTTTACATTAACAAAGTCATTAAGCGCTCTTCCAATATTGAAAGCAATGCTTGAATCATTAAAAGATCTATCATAATAATCGGTCTCCATTTCTTCATCATGATGCTCATCCTCGTCGTGATGATCTTCATCGTGATGATCTTCTTCCTCTTCATCATGATGCTCTTCCTCATGAACGGAACTAACAGAGCCGCTATTATCGATAGTGTCATATCTAACACCAAGATCTATGTCGAATCCATCAAAGCTTCTACTGAGATAATAACCAATAGTGAACTCTTCCCTTGATGCAGGGTTCATAAATGCTTCTGCTCCAAAAATAGCAGTGTCTTCATTTACGAGGTTGAATGAGACTTTTTGAGAGTAAAAATCATTAGAAAGATCAAAAATAAATCCTGCTTCAGCAGAGTCATTGGTAAACGTAGTTGGTCCTTCCGAATGCCCTTCATGCTCATCATGATGCTCTTCTTCATCATGATGATCCTCTTCTTCGTCATGATGATCTTCTTCTTCGTGTTCTTCTTCAGCATGTTGTTCTGTAAATGAGTAATCTGAATCTCTATAAAAGAAATCAACTGAGTTAGCAAAATTGAAGCCATCTAAGTCATACGAACCTTTGATATCAAATTTATCTGAGTCAGTATTTGTGAATATTCTCTCGCCTTCATGCTCATCATGGCCTTCTTCCTCATCGCCATGTTCATCTCCATGCTCATCTCCATGACCTTCATGTCCTTCTCCATGAAAAGGAATGCCATAAGAGCTTTCAGAACTTGATATAGAAAACCCAAGATATCCATTATCGCTTACAACCGACGCGCCAAATTTCATAGATTCAGATGCAAAATCTGAATTAGCCAAGAAACCAAGATTTTCTTCATGCTCCTCATGCTCTTCCTCATGCTCATCATGATCTTCTTCATCATGATGCTCTTCCTCTTCATGCAGAATTGCACCAGTAGGAACATCATAATTTTCTAGATCAGTATTTTTGTATGCAAAACTTACATTGAGATTATTGAGATTATCTTGATAGAAAAACGTTGTGGTATTACCCTCATTAACCGATTGAGTCTCACCACCAACTTTTACTAATTGCTCAACGTCCTCAGTAGCGATAGAGTTATCAACTACATTGATGATCCCACCAATTGTTCCATTGGTATAAAGTAAAGATGAAGGTCCTCGAACAACCTCTATTTGTTGTGCATTACCAAGATCTATGTCATTAAAATGATCGGCCCCAAGACCTGAGACATCACGGTTAACAATACCATTATCAAGGATTTTTACTCTCGAACCAGACATCCCTCTTATAATTGGCTGTCCAACAGCTGATCCATAATCAGCAGTAGAAACACCTAATAGATCATCAACTGTCTCACCTAAACTTTGAGTAGCTTCAGTTGAAATATCATCTCCAGAAACAATATGAATTGGATCGGCAATCTCACTCGCAGCCTTGCCAATAATCGCAGATGTTACAACGACCTCTTCTATAGTGTTAGCTTGCAAATAATCAAAAGTTAAAAAGCCAAGCACTAAAAAGGTAAATTTGTTAATTTTCATTCAAACCTCCTGTATTAAAAATTAAAATTTAAAAAAATTAAATAATAATTTTAGGAGGCGCTTGGGAAAAATAAGGTTTGCTTAATTGAAGGTATAATTTGTTAGAACTCTCAAAGCCATTAAATTCGCTAAAATATTTTTTTTGAATAAATGCAAAAAATTCTACCTCAGGTGAAATATCATTATGGCAAGTTTGGCATTCAGCCTCAGCATGGTATTCAATGGGGCTTTCATCAATGTGTGCAAACGAATGCAGTGATATACTTGCAAGAAAAAATAACCCAATAAATGAGATTACTTTGTTATTACCACCGAGATTCATAGCAGGATAATATATCATCCCATTTAATTTACAATAGAAATAAATAATATAAATGTATAAAGAAGCTATCCTGGATGCAGTCTCAATGCATGAACTGCCATCAAAATGGCATTCAGACGTCTTGGAAGAAGCAAAGAAAGCAACTAAAAAAAAGAAAGCATCAAAATACAGGCAAGATTTAAGAAAATTACCCTTCATAACTATTGATGGTGAGGATGCAAAAGATTTTGATGATGCTATTTATTGCACACAAAATAGTAACGGCTTCAAACTATTTGTAGCTATTGCCGATGTATCGTTTTACGTCAAAACGGGATCCAAAACAGATAAAGAAGCTCAAAAAAGAGGTACATCTATATATTTTCCAGCGAAAGTTATACCCATGTTGCCAGAGGATTTATCTAACGGTATCTGCTCTTTAAAGCCCAATGAAGATAGATGTGCAATGATTTGCGAAATGTCCCTTGGCCGCGATGGCAAAAGGGGTAAATATAAGTTTTACAGTGGTTTGATAAAATCCAAGGCTCGATTAACTTACAATCAGGTAGAAAAACATCTTCAAGGCTCTTCAAAAATAGAGTTGTCTCAAGCTCGAGATTCAATCAATGATTTAAATGAGCTTACAAATTTAAGGTTAATTCATCGAAACAAAAGAAAAGCATTAGAAATAAATCCTAAAGAAATCAGCTTAGAATTAAACAAAAATAAAGAAGTAAAAAATATTCTAGTGAAAAAGTCGCTATTTGCCCACAAGCTTGTTGAAGAATCTATGCTCTTAGCTAACGAGTCTGCTGCAGAGTTTATGCAGGACCGTTTAAATCTTGGAGTTTACAGAGTTCATGAGGATCCAGATGCCAGCAAACTCGAGTTGTTAAAAAAACATTTCCATATTCCTGCTCAAATAAGTAAAAAATTATCCCCTCTGGAAGTAATCAACTCATGTCTTTTACAAGCTAATAAAAAAAATGACGATATTGGAAAAATCTTAGTGCTTCAAACTTTAGCTAGAGCAGAATATTCAACGAATAATTTAGGGCATTTTGGATTACAGCTGCAAAGATATGCTCATTTTACATCTCCAATTAGAAGATATCCTGACTTACTTGTTCATAGATTAATTAGCTCCTATCTCGCTCACAAGAAACCAAATAGAACAGAAAATGAACTTCAAGACGAATGTGAAAATGCTTCAATGCTTGAAAGACGTGCTGAAAAAGCATCCAGGCAAGTAGAACAAGTTTTAGTCTGTGAATATCTTAAAAGAAAAATAGGCTCAACAATGAACGGAGTGATCACAGGAGTGACAGATTTTGGGCTTTTTATTAATTTGGAGCCCTACTTTATATCCGGTCTTTTGCACGTATCTGACTTACCTGATGATCATTATCATTTATTGAATAATCAAAGTGTTCTTAAAGGTAGAAAAAGAGGTGGTGTATTTAAGCTTGGCCAGAAAATAAAAGTTAAAATTGCAGCAATTTTTCCACTTGAAAGAAAAATCAATTTAGTCATTGCAAATGGAAAATAAAAATTTATCAAATCTTCGCGTAGGATTTCATAGCATCGAGATCTTGTTAAAACTTTCCCCTGAAAATATAAAAAAAATATTTATACCAGCAAACAGAAACGATGAACGAGTTCTTGGCTTAATTGCGATGGCTGAGAAACTCTCTATTTCAGTTGAAAGAAAAAAAAGTCTAGTCCAACATCCTGAGGCTTTTTTAAAAAACGAAGTAAGTCTTGGGCTCAGTGACTTAAAAAAATATGAAGAAAGCATTCAAAATAAAAATCCTTCATTCTTAGTAATTGATAATGTTCTTGATCCAAGAAACCTTGGTGCCTGCATTAGATCTGCAGCAGCCAGTAATATTGCTGGAGTTATTATCAACAAGCATCATTGCTCACCAATCACTCCAATTGTTAGGCAAGTTTCTGCTGGAGGAACAGAGGCAGTTCAACTTTTTACTATTACAAACTTAGTTAATACTCTTAAGTACTTTAAAAAAATGGGATATTTAATTCTTGGCACAAGTGAGCATGCGAACATCATGCACACGGAACTCGACCTAAATAAACCAATTCTTGTAGTAGTTGGCTCTGAAGAAGATGGAATTAGAAAGAAAACACAAGAAAACTGCAATGAAATGTGCACATTGTCTAAAAATGAAAATATCAATAGTTTAAATGTATCTGTCGCAACAGGTATCATGCTCTTTGAGGTTGCAAGGCAAAAATTTAACTAAATTTAATCTATAATTGTAAAGATTTTTAAAGATAAACGAATATGCTCAATCAAAGAACTATTAATAATCCAATTAAAGCGGTTGGTGTAGGACTTCATAGTGGCAATAAAATGACCATGGAGCTTTTGCCTGCTCCTGTAAATTCTGGAATAACATTTATTCGAAATGACCTTGATCCAGAAATAGAAATTCCTGCTTTATATGACTATGTTGGAGATACTACTTTATCTACAAATCTATTTAAAGATGGCTACAAAATTGGAACCATTGAGCATCTGCTGTCGGCTATTGCTGGTCTTGGAATAGATAATTGCATTATAAAAGTTGATGGTCCAGAAGTGCCGATAATGGATGGAAGTGCAAGCCCATATGTTTTTTTAATTCAGTCTGCTGGGCTGGTTGAACAAGATGAGTTGAAAAAATTCATTAAAGTAAAAAAAGAAGTTCGCGTCGAGCGAGATGATACTTACGCTGCAATTAAACCATTTGACGGTTTTAAAGTTTCTTTTGAGATAAATTTTGAAGATCCAAGCATTAATAAACATTCGCAAAAATCTTCCATCGACTTTTCATCTACCTCTTTTGTAAAAGAAATTTGCAGAGCTAGAACATTTGGAGCAGTTAAAGATTTAGATTTACTGCAATCCAAAGGCTTGGCTTTAGGAGCTAGCGTTGCAAATGCAATAGCTGTTGGAGAAGATGGTATCCTGAATGAAGATGGCTTGAGATTTGATGATGAGTTTGTAAAGCATAAAATGCTCGATGCTATTGGTGATTTGTATTTGCTTGGTCATAACCTCATTGGCCAGTTTTCTGGGTATAAATCTGGCCACTCCCTTAATAATGAATTATTAAGAAAAATACTCTCGTCTGAAGATGCTTGGGAGGTGGTTACTTTTGAAGATACCTCCACTGCCCCAATATCATATGTCAGGGCTCCATTTGGAGATGCAATAGAGCTCTGATTAAAATATACAAAATAATTAATAATTAAATTGATGTCATTTTTAACCAAAATATTTGGAAGCAGTAACCAACGCTCTTTAAAGCGGATGCAAATTATTGTGGATCAAATTAATGATCTTGAGTCAGAGTATCAACAATTAAGCGATGAAGAGCTATCTTCACTCAGAGAGAAATTTAAAACATTAAAAGAAGATTCTGGATTTGATTTATTGGCGCATACCTTTGCAGCAACTCGAGAAGTAAGTACTAGAACAACAGGTCTGAGACATTTTGATTGTCAAATGCTCGGAGGTATAGCCCTGTCTGAAGGCAACATAGCTGAAATGAAAACCGGGGAAGGAAAAACTTTAGTCGCAACTTTACCCGCATATTTTAATGCAGTCAAAGATAACAAAGTGATCCTAGTTACCGTGAATGACTACCTTGCACAAAGAGATGCTGATTGGATGAGGCCTATCTACGAGGGATTAGGGCTAAAAGTTGGAGTCATTCATTCAAACCAACCTTTTGAAGAGAAGAAAGCAGCCTACGAATGTGACGTGATTTACGCTACTAACGGTGAATTGGGCTTCGATTATCTAAGAGACAACATGGCTCTTCGAGCTGAAGATAAGGTCCAATGCTCTCTGGATTTTGCTATTGTCGATGAGGTGGATTCAATACTAATTGATGAAGCTCGAACACCATTGATTATTTCTGGTCCCTCTAATGAAAGTGCAGATTACTATGTTCAAATCAAGAAAATAATTCCTAGCTTAAAAAAACAATTAAGGGAAGGAACTGAAGATGAGCCGCTTAGTGCAGATGAAAAAGGTCACTATATTATTGATGAAAAAAATAGGTCAATAGAGCTTACTGATGATGGTTATATGGTTGTAGAAAATCATCTTGAAGAACTTGGCTTACTTCAATCTGACGATAGTCTTTATTCTGTTAGCAATATAAAAATAATGCGTTATGTAAATGCTACCTTAAAAGCTGCATTTCTGTTTAACAAGAATGTCCATTATCTAGTTAGAGGGCAAGAGGTGCTCTTGATAGATGAACATACTGGCAGAACAATGCCTGGTCGAAGAATGAGCGAAGGAATTCATCAGGCTCTTGAATGCAAAGAGAACGTTGCAATTCAAAAAGAATCTCAAACTCTAGCTTCTACAACATATCAGAATTTTTTTAGGCTTTTTAACAAGCTTTCTGGAATGACAGGTACTGCAGATACTGAAGCTGCTGAATTTGCTGAAATATATGGTTTAAAGGTATCGATAATTCCAACAAATAAACCAATGGCAAGAGATGATAATGATGATTTAGTCTTTCTTACTCAAGAATCAAAATTTAAAGCCTTGATCGATGAAATAGAATTATTAAGAAAAAAAGATGCTCCAATTTTAGTTGGTACTGCTTCGGTTGAGTCTTCTGAAATAGTATCTGCATTATTAAGTAAGAAAAATATTTCTCATCAAGTTCTTAATGCTAAACAGCATGAAAAAGAAGCTGAAGTTATTGCAAATGCTGGGCGTCCAGGTGTTGTAACAATCGCAACAAACATGGCTGGAAGGGGAACAGATATAGTTCTTGGAGGAAAAGAAAATATAGGTGACGGAGAATGGGAAAAAAGACATCAGCTAGTATTAGATGCTGGAGGTCTTCATATTCTTGGAACTGAGAGACACGAATCTCGCAGAATTGACAATCAGCTTAGGGGTCGATCAGGACGGCAGGGAGATCCAGGTTATTCAAAATTTTTCCTATCATTAGAAGATGATTTATTAAGGCTGTTTATATCTGATAGTCGGAGAGGATTATTTGAAAAAATTGGTATGGGCGATGATCACATTGAGCATAAGATGTTATCCAGAGGGATAGAAAATGCGCAAAGAAGAATAGAAAGTAGAAATTTTGATATTCGAAAAAACTTGTTGGAATATGACGATGTCGCAAATGATCAGAGGCAAGCGATCTATTCTTTAAGAAATCAACTCTTAAATGAAGATAATATTTCAGAAGCAATAAATGAGCTTATATTTTCAGAGATGCAATCTATTTGTAATGATTTTGTTCCATTAGAGTCCGTTGAAAGCCAATGGAGACTCGAAGAATTAGATGGATATCTGAATGATCACTATTTATTTGAAAAAGGTATTGCGGCAAAAGTAAAAAATGATAAGAAATTAACTCCAGAAACAATTGCAAGTCTAGTCGCTGAAAAAGCATTAAAGCGTTACCAAGAAAAATATATAACCATCAAAGAAAACCTTGCGCAATTAGAAAAACAAGTCATGCTCCAAATATTAGATGTTCATTGGAAAGATCATTTGGCTGAGATGGATCACCTAAGACAAAGTGTTGGACTGAGGGCATATGCTCAAAAAAATCCTAAAAATGAATATAAACGTGAGGCATTTGAAATGTTTGAGGTCATGCTAAATGCAATTAATAGTGAGTCCATAAAGGTATTATTCAGATTAGAGCTAGCAACTGAAGAAGAAATACAAGAACTTGAAGATAGATCACGTGAGGCACAGAAAAATAGAGAAATGATGTTGCAACAAGAAAAACTCGAACCTGTGATAGGAAATGATAATAACTCTCATTCAAGAAAACAAGAAACTGTGGAGACAGTAAAAAAAGATACTCCTAAATTTGGAAGAAATGAAGTGGTTAAAATTACCGATGGGCAAAATACCAAAGAATTAAAATATAAAAAAGCACAAACTCTTATTGAAAATGAGGGTTGGAAGATAATATAAAACTTAGTACTTAAAGTTAATCCTCATAAAAATCTTCTGATTCAATAGGCCTGCTTATCAGTTTTTCTTCGTTAGCCCAATTGCCAAGATCAATTAATTTACATTTCTCTGAACAAAAAGGTCGAAAAGTATTAGTAGGGCTGAGGTCAGCTTCATTGCTACATCTTGGACAATCTTTTTTCATTGTTTAGCTAGCCCTAGATAAAAATGATGCATTGCTAATGATCTTATTTGCAAGTTTTTAAGGGAATCATTGTTAGATATCACGTCATTAGCAATGCTTAGCCTTTCCTCTCTGGAGCATTGAGAGTTAATAATATTTTGTATGACATCACTTGAGTTCTTATCTCTTGAGGCTGCTCTTTCAAGTTGAAGTTTTGATTCACAATCAATAACGAGAACTCTATCATATGAACTCATACTTTTTGTTTCAAAAATCAATGGTACCTCAATAATTGAGTATGGTGATTGAGATGCTAGTATTCTTTCTGACATCTTTTCTCGAACTAAGGGATGCGTAATAGATTCAAGGGCCTCTCTTTTTTCAATACTCTCAAAGACCTCTTTTCTTAGCTTAGCTCTGTCTATCGAACCATCAGCATGGATTATTTCAGCACCAAAATATTCGACAACTTTTTTAAAGCCAGGGGTATCTTTTTCAACAACCTCTTTAGCTACATGATCTGCATCTATGACATTAATGCCTTCATTTTTAAAAAAACTTGCAGCAGCTGATTTGCCAGATCCAATTCCACCCGTGAGGCCAACAATCATTTTTTAGCTTTAGTATTAATAAATTTTGGAACATTATGTTCCCAAGAACGCTCTTCAACCCTAGATGATATAAACCATTTATTATTTATTTTTTCATAAGTATCCCGATACCACATCCCCAAAAAAAATACTTCATCATTTTCTGTTTGCATTGGATTAAAACACATAACTTTTCCAGAGGCAGAGTTTCCATTAATGTTAAGAGAAATATTTGAAATTAGATGTTGGTAATTTGGAAAGCGATCTAGTGCTTTTTCTAAGTACTCAATTATTTCTTTAAGGTTACCTGCTATACCGCCAACTGCAGTGTAGTCAATATGAGCATCTTTGGTAAATAAGTTATTGAACTCTTGAAAATTTTTACTATCTACTGCAGTTGCGTAATCAGTGATTAGTTTTTCAAGTTCCATGCGATCTGAAATTTCGGTAATATCCATACCTTTTATTTTATACAAAAAAAAGGCCCTCAGATAACTCTGAGAGCCTTTCAAAGAAAAAAGCCTGACGATTACCTACTCTCACACAAGGAGACCTTGCACTACCATTGGCGTGAGTTCGTTTCACTTCTGAGTTCGAGATGGGATCAGGTGGTACCAAACTGCTATTGTCATCAGGCAAACTGGTATGTAATTCTTTTATCACTACAAATAAGTTATTCCTGAACAACGGAACCTTTTTTAAGGTTACATGATCAAGCCTCACGAGTTATTAGTACAAGTTAGCTCAACGCCTCACAACGCTTACACACCTTGCCTATCAACGTCATAGTCTATGACGACTCTTTAGTAGACCGAAGTCTATGGGAGATCTAATCTTGGGAGAGGCTTCCCGCTTAGATGCTTTCAGCGGTTATCCCTTCCGAACATAGCTACCCGGCAATGCCACTGGCGTGACAACCGGAACACCAGAGGTTCGTCCAATCCGGTCCTCTCGTACTAGGATCAGCTTCCCTCAA
>Ga0209036_1001013_pt1 | contig 12059 bp, 11 predicted proteins | sample MarorgKNORR_S2LV_3_FD_188222 | JGI IMG/M metagenome (GOLD analysis project Ga0209036, IMG submission 188222) | Marine microbial communities from the Southern Atlantic Ocean, analyzing organic carbon cycling - DCM_A/KNORR_S2/LV (SPAdes) (version 2) | ecosystem: Environmental > Aquatic > Marine >... | reverse complement strand
AAGTTGTGTCACTGCCTGCATTAGGTTCAGTTACCCCAAACGCTACATGCAGTTTACCCCTTGCTACTTCTGGCAAATACTTCTTTCGCATGGGCTCGGAGCCATGCTTTACAACCGGGTGCATTCCAAAAATGGAAAGATGGAGGGATGTCGCACCGTTCATTGCTGCACCTGAGGCAGCAACTTCTTCCAAGACTATTGCAGCCTCCTGTATACCTTTCCCTGCACCGCCATATTCTTCTGGCATAGCAACGCCAATCCAACCAGCTTCAGCCATGGCATCAAAAAATTCACTAGGGAATAAAGTTTTCCGATCTTTTTCCTCCCAGTAATCATCTGAAAATTCAGAGCATAGCTTTCTAACAGACTCTCGAATAAGCCTCTGTTCATCGGTCTCTATAAACTGCATTTAAATATGTTTCCTGCTAATCACTACTTAGATTTATTTGTTTTGCTTTCAATACTAATTCTCTTGCCCGAACTAAATGAGGGACATCTACCATCTGCCCTTTGAAAGAAAACGCCATCCTGCCCTCCTTCTCATTTTCCTCAAAAGCCGCAACTAATTCCTCAGCCTCCCTAACCTCCTCTATTGTTGGGGTAAAAGCCTTATTCACAATCTCGATTTGGGATGGGTGAATCGTGACTTTGCCGGTATAGCCCATATTGGCGCCGTCTATGCATTCTTTAGTAAGGCCGTCCGAATTTTTGATATCGACATAAACTGCGTCGATAGGCTGGGCATTTCCTGCAATAGCAGCGAGGAGGCATGTTGAGCGAACATAAGAAAATACTTCTAAATAGTTGCCGTTTGAATCACGCTTAGCCTTTGCTTTCAGCACACCTGACAGATCCTCTGCGCCCCATGTTACCCCATCAACCCGTGCTATCTTTGTCATTTTGTGAAGATTAAACACCGCCTCCGGAACCTCAGTTCCAATTAAGACAAAGGATATAGTGCCCTCATCCATCTCATTATTTTTCTCCACCCTACTGACTATGCCGTCTATGTTACTCACTTCCTCTTCACTCGCCACTTTAGGTAAAACTAAACCGTCCGGAAAACATTCTGCTATCGCGTGCAGATCATCCAAGCCCCAAGGGGTATCTAACGGATTGATACGAACCAAACATTCTTGATTTTTGAAATCCGTAGCTTTTACCCAGTTGCAGACTTGGTCTCTTACGATCTCTTTATTAGCAGGAGTGACTGAATCTTCCAGATCTAAAATCAATGAATCCGCTGGAGAACCTAAAGCTTTTTCAAGCATTCTTTCATTACCGCCCGGTACAAAGTGTAATGAGCGACGCAAGCCCTTCGGACCTCGAACTGGTGACCTTGTCATAGGTTTCCTCTTTTAAACAATTACCGCTTATTTAGCCTAGCCTGATGATCAGGAGGGTTTTTTGAGCATCATACCCTTTCTTAAGCAATCACAAACGAGTTCATCTCGTTGATTCATACCTGTATGTTGAAACCACACAATCCCTCTATCAGGTTTGGTTTTTGATTCGCGGCGTTCCGTGATCCTTGTACTGACCCGAATCGTGTCGCCAATGAAAACCGGATTCGGAAATTCTGTCTTCTCCATTCCTAAATTTCCAATGGTAGTCCCTAGGGTCGTATCACCAACAGATAGCCCTATGACTAACCCTAATGTAAATAAGCTATTAACAATTATTTGTCCATGTTGAGTTTTTTTAGCGAATTCAACATCTAGATGGAGAGGTTGCGGGTTATGAGTGAGCGCTGTAAACAGGAAATTATCTGTTTCTGTGATGGTCCGATGAGGTAAATGATTGAACTCCATACCTATTTCTAATTCTTCAAAATATTTTCCGGACATGCGTATCACTCTTCTTGGTGTTATTCAATGTTGATTATAGGATGTTAAAACGGCACCATTTTAGTAGCAACTTATTGAGGCATCTCTTAAGTTCTATTTTTAGAAATTTGTGAGTAGAGATGAACGAGAACTATGAAAATTAATGTTAATGATTATAGCGAATGGGTCGGTAAAACATTAGAAATTAGCGACGAATTGAGCCTTTCGCCCTTAAATAGAATGTCTGCGACTTTGGACAAGAAATTCAATGAATTTACCAATGGTGATGAGGTGCCGCCACTTTGGCACTGGTTATATTTTTTGGAGTCAACTCCTCAATCCATGCTTGCTGAAGACGGACATGCAAAAAGGGGCGGATTTTTACCTCCAATACCTTTACCACGCAGGATGTGGGCTGGAAGCCGCTTTAATTTCAAAGCCCCTCTGAAGGCTGGAGAGAAGGTGTCACGCACCTCCCGTATAAAGGATATCAAAATAAAAGAAGGTAAAACCGGATCATTGGCTTTTGTGAACGTCTCACACGAGATTAAAACAAAGACTGGTGTCGCATTAATGGAAGAACACGATATTGTTTACCGTGAGAATCCGAAAACCAAGGCAACGAGTTTTTCCGCAAAACAACCAGAGATTAAATCTGATTTCTCCGAATCCTTTACACCCGACCCTGTTGTATTGTTCCGCTATTCTGCACTTACCTTCAACGGGCATCGCATACATTATGACCGTGAGTATGTAACAGAAGTGGAGGGTTATCCCGGGCTACTAGTGCACGGGCCATTACTTGCCACGCTAATGCTAGATTGCTTTATCAAACATCATCCGGGACTTAAAATTAGTAATTTTGAGTTTAAGGCACACCACCCAGTTTTCGATTTAAAACCATTTAAGATTTGTGGGCAAAATCCAAATGGAGATAATCAGGCTGAATTATGGGTTCAAGACATTGAAAAGAACCTGTGTATGAGAGCCTGCGTGACTGTAGAGTAATAAAGATATGAAGAGAACACCTCCACTTGATGGGCTTGTTGTACTCTCGTTCGAACACGCAATCGCGGCGCCACTTTGCACCAGACAACTTGCTGAGCTTGGCGCAAGAGTCATTAAAGTGGAGCGACGGGCCACAGGTGACTTCGCTCGAAATTATGATGCTAGGACAAAAGGACAATCATCTCATTTCATCTGGACAAATAGATCCAAGGAAAGCTTAACTCTCGACATAAAGCATGAGAAAGCACCTGAGATTCTGGACCGACTGCTCTCAAAAACAGACATACTTGTTCAAAACCTAGCGCCATCAGCAATGAAGAAGCTAGGTCTAAATTACGAAAGTCTGAAAGAAAAACATGACCAACTAATCATTTGCAATATCTCCGGCTATGGGACCGAGGGCCCTTACAAAGAGAAAAAGGCTTATGATCTTTTAGTGCAAGCCGAATCAGGTTTCTTATCAATTACAGGAACAAAAAGTAATTTAGTGAAGTCTGGGATTTCGATCGCCGACATTGCAGCCGGCATGCATGCTTTCTCCGCGATCCTGGCGGCAATAATAGAAAGGGGTAAATCCGGAAAGGGAAGTTGCATTGATATTTCTATGCTGGAAGCCATGGTAGAATGGATGGGATTTCCCTTGTTTTACAGCTATGAAGGAGCCCCTCCTCCTGGACGAACAGGGGCGGATCACGCAAGCATTTATCCTTATGGTATTTTTCAAACAGCAGATGCAGAAACTTTAATAGTCGGCCTCCAAAATGAACGCGAATGGGGAAGATTTTGCCGAACGGTCCTTAATAGACCAGAATTGATTGATGATTCCCGATTTGCGAACAACACAGACCGATCAATAAATCGCGAAGAACTGAGGGATATAATTCAGATTAATTTCATTGCCCAGTCAACAACAGAGATAATAACCCGACTCGAATCAGCGTCTATAGCGTATGCGAACGTTAACAATATGGAAGACGTCTGGCAGCACAAACAACTCAAAGCTTTAAATCGATTAATTACTACTCCAACACCAGAAGGCGAAATTTCAACGTTTCTACCCCCCACCAACAACCGTGAATTTGACCCCACGCTTTCACCAGTTCCCGCACTCGGAGAGCATTCTCGACGAATTCTGGAAGGATTAGGCTTTACTAGTAGCGAAATCGACGATTTTTATGACTGCAAAGTAATCTGATGCTATAGGACTGTTCTTTCGACTACGCATGATATGTTATGCTTAAACTGTGCGTGGAGAGGTGGCCGAGTGGCTGAAGGCGCGCCCCTGCTAAGGGCGTATAGGGTTAAACCTATCGAGGGTTCGAATCCCTCTCTCTCCGCCAATTTTTTGCCTTATTGTGATGCTCAGTTACTTTCCATCAAAACTTCAACGCGGCAACAGATTAATCATGTTAAGAGTACTCATAAATGAATATTGATACTCCAGACTTTCAGAAAAAACTCGATGAAGGGGAAGCGGGACTTTCCCAAGACTCAAGAAAAGTTTTGGGCGAGCTTCTTGATAAGTGTAGAACTACGGACGGCGAAAAGGATGAGAAAATGATGTTTACTCATGCCGCAATTATTACTGTTTTTGCCTGGGATCTAGAAGGAAAACATTTTACCGCAGACGATGTTTATAACGCATTTCAATCACAAAAGCATTTCAATTCTATATTTAAATCAGATTGGTATACCTTAAAGGTCCAAGAAACACTCAATAGCTGGGCAGGTTTTGGCCAAAAATTTTGACAAGTAGTCAACATTAGTCGGAAGTTTCATTTTCCGTATCATTACCTGCCTTTTCGCTTTGTATTCGCTCGTAAATTTCTTCTCGATGGACAGCAACATCTTTGGGCGCATTAACGCCAATTCTGACTTGATTACCCTTAACTCCTAATACCGTAATCGTTACATCGTCCCCTACCATTAAGGTTTCGCCAATACGACGCGTCAGTATCAACATAGCCTATCTCCTTTAATCACAAATCCATTGTATTGTTTGCTTCAGCGGTAAATAGCCCAAGCGAGGCTAAAAGTATCTCTCTAAAGCCACCCATTGCCAATAGTTTTTAGTACTTTATTTTTTATTAATCGACAAAAATTAAGATTCTCTCTTCTAATTACTATCACTATCAGTTTTTGGATCGCCGAGGTCAAACACGTTGTGTAGTGATCTGACAGCCAGCTCCAAGTACTTCTCTTCAATTACTACTGAAATTTTTATCTCAGATGTTGTAATTATTTGGATATTAATACCCTCATTAGCCAAGGCTTTAAACATCTGACTTGCGATTCCGGCATGTGACCTCATACCCACACCAACAAGAGAAACTTTACAAACCTTCTTGTCTAAAGCAACCTTCTTGGCCTTTAACTCAGCTGCAACCTCGTCAAGAATAGCTTTCGCTTTTTCGCATTCACCTCGCTTAACCGTGAAGGATATATCATTCGATCCATCTGCGGCGGCGCTTTGAACAATTACGTCAACCTCAATTCCTTCGTCACTAACTGGACCGATTACTTTATACGCAATACCAGGAATGTCTGGCACGCCAGAAACATTTAATTTTGCCTCATCTCGCTCAAATGCAATACCAGCTATAGCCGGGTCTTCCATATCAGAATCTCCTTCTAAATTTATAAGGGTCCCTGGCCCCTCCTCGAAAGTCGAAAGCACTCTTAAAGGGACCTTATACTTTCCTGCAAATTCAACAGCGCGGATTTGAAGTACCTTTGCACCTAGACTTGAAAGCTCCAACATTTCCTCAAAAGTAATATTTGAAAGGAGAGTAGCATCATTTACAACTCTGGGATCCGTTGTGTAAACACCTTTAACATCCGTATAAATTTGACACTCTTCAGCGTTCAAAGCAGCCGCCAGAGCGACCGCTGTAGTATCGGACCCTCCTCTACCCAAGGTGGTAATATTTCCACTTGAATCAACACCTTGAAAGCCAGCAACGACTACAACCTTGCCGGCTTTAATTCCATTCTGCAAGAGCGTTGTATCAATTTCTTTAATCCGAGCCTTTGTATGAAAACTATCAGTTAAAATTTTCACCTGAGCACCAGTGTAAGAAATCGCCCCATAACCCCGCGACTCCAATGCCATCGCTAACAAAGAAATGGTGACTTGTTCACCCGTAGAAAGAAGAACATCCATTTCTCGCGAAGCAGGATTAGAAATGAAGCCTTGAGCAAGAGCAGTTAAGCGATTAGTCTCTCCGCTCATAGCAGAAACTACGACAATTACATCGTCCCCTCGGTCTCGGAATTCACCCACCTTTTTTGCGACAGCATTTATGCGATCGACAGAGCCGACAGAAGTACCCCCAAATTTTTGAACAATAAGTGCCATATTATAATTTGGCCTTAACCCAGGCCTCCACGCTTTCCAAAGCTTTTGGGAGGGCTACACTATCCGTTCCTCCGGCCATTGCCATATCGGGACGCCCTCCTCCTTTCCCTCCCACTTGCTCAGCAACCATATTGATTAATTCGCCTGCTTTAATTTTTCCCGTCAAATCCTTACTTACCCCTACAACCAGACTAACTTTACCTTCAATCACAGTTGCTAACACGACAATTGAGGTGCCCAATTTATTTTTTAACTGATCAACGGTATCCCTTAGGGCTTTAGAGTTCACTCCTTCTACATTTGCGATCAATAACTTTATACCGTCAAGATCGATAGCCTTTTGGAGCAAATCGTCCCCGGCTCCGCTAGCAATCTTAGCCTTTAGTAACTCGACCTCTTTTTCCAAGACTCGATTAGCATCGGTTAGTTGCTTAACCTTAGCGACTAGTTCTGATGGCCCTGACCTAACCACTTTTCCGAGTTCGTTGAGGACTTGCTCTCTATCCTTTATAAAATCATAAGCCCCACCCCCTGTGACAGCCTCTATTCTTCGGACACCTGCTGATATCCCCGCCTCACTGATGATCTTAAAGAACCCAATGTCCCCCGTGCGATTTACGTGACACCCACCGCAAAATTCTACCGAGAACTTCCCACCCATAGTGACAACCCTTACTTGATCCCCATACTTCTCCCCAAACAGAGCAACGGCACCTCTCTCTTTAGCTTCTTCAATCGGCATCACTTCTTTACCTACTTGTGAATTTGCCAGAATTTCATCATTTACTTGCATTTCAATAATCGCTAACTCGGCTTCCGTTACCGCCTTGGGGTGCGAGAAGTCGAACCTCAATCGCTCCGCATCAACTAGAGAGCCTTTCTGAGAGACGTGAGTGCCCAATGTATTTCTTAACGCCGCATGCATAAGATGAGTAGCCGAGTGGTTCAGCGTGGTTGCTTGCCTTTCTTTAACCGCAACCTCAGCCTCGACTAAGTCATTGACCTGCCAGCCACCTAGATTTAAAACACCACGATGAATATGGTTGTCACCCTGCTTCTTAGTGTCTAAAACTTTGAATTGTCCATTTTCATTCCGCAAGAGACCTTTATCGCCAATCTGCCCCCCTGACTCTCCATAAAACGGACTTTTATCTAGCAGCAAATAAACTTCCTTATCTGCCGGCACTTTGTCCAGCTTCTCTCCATCTATTGTGAAAATTTCTACAATTCTCCCCTCCCCGTCGAGAGAATCGTAACCCGTGAAGTCTGTAGTTAGAGAAGGATCAATGTTTAATTTTTCAACCACCCCAAAATTACTCGCAGCTCTGGCTGAAATTCTCTGTTGGTCCATTGCAGCTTGGAAGCCTTTCATATCAATTTTCAACTCATGCTCTCTCACGACATCTGCAGTCAGGTCCGCTGGAAAGCCATATGTATCGTAAAGCTGGAAAACGGTTTCACCTGGCAATGTGTCTCCCTTAAGATTTGCAATTTCCCGCTCCAAAATTCCCATCCCGTTTTCCAAAGTTCTAGCAAATTGTTCTTCTTCTTCCTTTAAAACTGTTTCAACAAACTGTCTTCGCTCTACTAATTCGGGATACGCTCCGCCCATGATGTCAGATAACTTACCTGTCAACCGAAAGAAGAACGGGTCCTTTACGCCAAGTTGATGCCCGTGCCTAACAGCCCGCCTAATTATTCTTCTCAGGACATAACCTCGCCCTTCGTTTGAGGGTAAAACACCATCAACAATCAAAAACGCGCAGGAGCGGATGTGATCCGCTATAACATTCAATGAGGAGTTTTGAAGGTCCTCTGTCCTTGTAATTTTAATCACCTCTTTCAGCAAAGATTGGAACAGGTCTATTTCATAATTGCTATGCACCTTTTGAAGAACTGCTGAAAGGCGTTCCAAACCGGCCCCAGTATCTACAGAGGGCTTGGGTAAAGAAGTCATTGAACCATCAGACTTTCGTTCGAATTGCATGAATACCAAGTTCCAAATTTCGATGTAGCGATCACCATCTTCATCTGAACTACCAGGAGGTCCTCCCGGCACTTCTGGTCCATGGTCATAAAAAATTTCCGAGCATGGGCCGCAAGGACCAGTGTCCCCCATAGCCCAAAAATTGTCTTTTTCACCCAATCTAGATAGCCTTTCTGGATTGACCTTAATTTCATTTAGCCAAATCGAGGCTGCTTCATCGTCATCCTCAAATACTGTCACCCAAAGCCTTTCCGGAGGCAGACGCAATTCTACTGTTAAAAATTCCCAAGCAAATTGAATTGCCTCGCGTTTAAAGTAGTCTCCAAACGAAAAATTGCCGAGCATTTCAAAAAAGGTATGATGGCGCGCTGTGTACCCAACGTTTTCTAGGTCGTTATGCTTCCCACCCGCCCGCACACATCTCTGAGACGTCGTTGCACGGGAATAAGGTCGCGTTTCCTCACCAAGAAACGCCTCCTTGAACTGGACCATTCCTGCATTCGTAAACAATAGAGTTGGATCATTTGCGGGCACCAACGAACTGCTCGCGACTATTTGATGGTCACGAGCAGCGAAAAAATCCAGAAATTTTTGCCTAACCTCTGTGCTTTTCATGGCTATCCCTTTTGTAAAAGCAGGCGCAATAAATCGTTTATCGTGTGCAAAAAGGGGCGGGATTATAGCGCTAACCGTCCAGAATTTGCAGGGTTTCTTGCGTAATCTTCAACCTCGGTCACGACAACATCACTAATCAATCGTTGTACGAAGCTTTCCATCACTTGAAAGCATTACAGCAATCGGCCGTGTTTGAGGAAAGTGACTAAAGACTATGGTTATTATGATCAAAAACGGCACACATAAAAACATACCGGGTATATCCCAGATGTATCCCCACAAAGCTAAATTTAGCAAAATGACAATCGGGCTTAAATTAAAAGAGGAACCAGTTAATCGAGGCTCTAATATATTTCCTATACAAATCTGGATTAAACCGATACCGCTCAACACTGCCAGGAAAAGGGTATAACCATCCGATTGGGCAAAGGCTATCAGCGCTGGAAAGATAGTCGCAACTAATGAACCAACAGTAGGAATAAAATTAAGTAGAAATATGATCAAACCCCATACGCCAGCAAAATCAACTTCCATAAAACGCAAGAAAACATAACTCAATATGCCGGTCAAAGAACTCGTGAAGACTTTAATGATTACATACTTCTGAATATCATCTCTTATACGGTTAAGGAGTTTTTTTACATCCTCCTCTCTGGTCGGATCTGTTACAAGGGCTGAAAGCTTTTTACTGAAGTGACCTTGTTCTAAAAATAGGAATCCTAGATAAATTAGTATTAGTCCTCCGCTAGCTAGAATGCTCGTTAGCGAAGTCGCAATAGATCTCGCGTAAGCAGGAATATCGATCCAGTTGGACAAAAGCTGTCCGAAACTCTGTCCTTCGTATTCACCAATATCCACGAAAGATAACGACTCTAATCGTGCATTCAAGTTCTGCTGGTAAACGGGCGCTATTTCCAGAACGTCGTCAACTGTTGAACTCAAAAAATTGATCACTAGCCACGCAAGCGCAATAAAAGTAAAGAATGACGCCAGCAAACAGACTGGCCTCGGGAACTGAAATTGACCAATCGAAACACGCGAAAATGCATTTCCAAGTGTTAGGATTAGATACCAGAGGGCTATCGCTATTACCAACGGTAATAATAAATCTTTGCCTATAAACAACAAATAAAAGATCAATACCACAAATATAACTACAGCAAGATAGTTGAGAACTTTCATAAAGTAACATTCCTACCCAATGTCTTGTCTTGAGCTATCGGCCAAAGGCCTTTTAAATCGATTATTTCAGACAGGTCTATGATACAGTAAATATGGATCCTCAGAAAACATTAGCATAGCACATTCTAAATACTCCATCTGGCTCGAGAAGATCGTAATTTAACCAAGATTCAATGCCCAAACAAAACCAAAAGAACGAGCAAAAATTCTCAATTTTCGGTCAAAGCGATGTGGGAATGCGTTGCATGATCAATTCTGACTGCATCGAGTTTGATCAAACGAAAGGAATAGCGATCCTAACAGATGGGCTGAATCAATCAGAGGCTGGAAAAATCTCTGCAAAACTTGCCGCCAAATCAGTTTTTGAAGGTTTACGAAGTGATACGTTTACTAACGATTTATCAAGCTCAAACGAAGAGCAAGTTCTGAATGCAATAGACAAATTACTTTCCAAAACCAATCAAGTTTTGATTGACGCTTCCAAGGCTGTGGGTGAAGAAAATTATATGCGCACTACAATAGTTGCAATACTTATCCGGAAACGCAAAATTTTTTTAGGGCACGTAGGTGATTCTCGTGTTTACCTCCTAAGAAACAATATTCTAGAAAGACTTACTAGAGATGATTCTCTAGTTCATGATCTGGTTTATCGAGGTGGGTACAATCAAAGAAAACAAAAGAGTTCTAGCATCAACTCAGTTACTCGAGTTTTGGGAGCCAAACCAAATATCGAAATCACTACCCTAGCCCATGAGATCAAGTCAGGAGACCGGCTTCTATTATGCTCTGATGGTTTATCAGATATGTTATCTGATAAAGAAATAGAAGAAATTGCAAATACTGAAATACACAATCTTAAAAAGACGACGAAAAACCTAATCAAATTTGCGAATCACCGAGGTGGCAGAGACAATATCTCAGTAATTCTAGCGCAAATACCCTAACGACCTGAAAATGGTCAAACTCTAGTATTTCAATATAACCGCAGGCCATTTTTCGTCGACTTCAACGTACCTATTGTATATGCAAGCCCACTCCTATAATCTTCATATCCCTTAAGTAAATAATTAAAAACAAAAAGCTATTAATGTCATTTAAATTAACGAGTTAACACTCTAAATTTTGACTGACTTCTAAATGCAGGAGAACCTCAATGTCTACAACAATAAAAGCGCTTTCATTAGCAATAGCTGCGATGCTAGTCCTTATGACGTCTCCCATATCCCTTAGTCAACAGGGTACAAGTGTTTATGAGGGAGATTGGCCTTCCTGGGCAGGTAGTTCGAACGCAAGCCGCTACTCCCCGCTGGATCAGATCACAGCAGAAAATGTGGAAGACCTTGAAATTGCTTGGCGATGGTCTACCCAAGGGTTTGGTCCCGGCACAGATTTCGTTAACCCGTCGACCCCGCTAGAGATTGATGGAGTGCTCTACGCTAACGTTGGCACTACTCGTAATGTCGTTGCACTGGATGCAACTAGCGGTCAGGTTCTATGGATGTACCGATACGACGAAGGGACTCGGTTCGATGAGGCTCCCAGAAAAGGCGCAGGTCGCGGAGTCTCCTATTATAATAATGGAGAAAAATCGAGAATATTTGACATTTCTCCTGGATATCAATTGGTGTCTCTTGACCCTGCAACAGGTATCCCTGATCCAAGTTTTGGAGAAGACGGACTTGTTGACCTCTATGTTGGCGTCCGTAACGGCGATGACCCGCGATTTGCTTACCCTGATATAGGTATCTCAGCGCCGCCATTCATTATGAATGATGTAATTGTTGTTGGGGCTGCTCATAGAACAGGAGGGCGACCGCGTGCAAAACTTAATACAAAGGGCGATATTCGAGGGTTTGATGTACATTCTGGCGAATTGTTATGGACTTTTCATACCATTCCAGCAAGAGGCGAATATGGTTACGAATCCTGGATAAGTGGTAACGATATTACCGGAAATTCGGGTGTTTGGGCTGCAATATCAGGCGACCCCGAATTAGGCCATGTCTACCTTCCAGTGGAAGACCCCACAGGAGACTATTATGGAGGGGATAGGCATGGAGACAACTTATTTTCCAGCGGCCTC
>Ga0209036_1001011_pt1 | contig 12068 bp, 12 predicted proteins | sample MarorgKNORR_S2LV_3_FD_188222 | JGI IMG/M metagenome (GOLD analysis project Ga0209036, IMG submission 188222) | Marine microbial communities from the Southern Atlantic Ocean, analyzing organic carbon cycling - DCM_A/KNORR_S2/LV (SPAdes) (version 2) | ecosystem: Environmental > Aquatic > Marine >... | reverse complement strand
TACACAATATGGACAGTAGTCATCTATTTTGTAATCTGGAGATCTAACTTCTTCTTTTGTTAAAGGTTCTCTACAGGAATAGCACATTACGTAATCTGTTTCATTTAACTCTTTATCAACTGCTACTCTGTCATCAAATACAAAGCAATCACCATCCCAGTGTGAAGCATCTGTGTCTTTAAAATAATTTAAAATGCCCCCTTCAAGCTGTTTTACGTTTTCAAATCCAGACTTAAGCATTACTGCTGAGGCTTTTTCACAACGAATTCCTCCTGTGCAAAACATAACTATTTGTTTTTTCTTATACTCTTCTGGCAACTTAGAGATAGCATCTGGAAAATCTCTAAAAGATGGTATCTTAAGATCCACTGCATTTTTAAAAGTGCCCACTCTTACTTCATAATCATTTCTTGTATCTAGAACAATAACTTCTTCTTCATTGTCTAACATTTCTTGAAATTCAGTAGGTTTTATATTTGGACCAGTAAATTCAGCAGGTTTAATATTATCCATTCCTAATGAAATTATTTCTTTTTTGAGCCTCACAAGCATTCTTCTAAAGGGTTGATAGTCGTTATATGTAACTTTTAAAGGTATTCCAACAAACCTCTCATCTGATTCTAAAAATTCTAAATATCCATTAATACTTTCTTTACTTCCGGATAGAGAGAAGTTTATTCCATTTGGACTAAGTAAAATCGTACCCTTAAGTCCTAACTCTTCACATCGATCTAAAAAAGGGCTCCTCAAGTCATCCCTATCAGGTAGATCAATAAATCTATATCCTGCGATGTTTACAACCTTATTATTTTTCATTGTTTCTTCTTTATTATATTTTATCGAGTTCTTCAATAAGCTTGTCTTTTTCTCCTGGCAACATTGAAACAGTATATTCTTCTGAAGGAAAACTCCCTTTTACAACATCTTCCCTAAATCCTTTTATAGACTTTCTTCGTTCTTTATCTAACTCTTTCCTTATAGAAGCACCGTCACCCCAAGACTTTGCATGTCTGGGGGTTTTCATTCCTGATGTCTCTCCACAGATGTCCTCAAAAAATAAGAATATTACATCTCCCCCTGAGCCTGCTCCAAGAGAATTTATAACCAAAGAAGTATGCTTTTTTATTTCTACCAATGCATCTTCTGCAACACACTCAACTTCTGCACCAAAAGCACCTGCGTCTTCCAATCTCTTCATATCTTTTAAAATTTTCATTGCTTCTTCTGCGGTTTTTCCTAAAGTTCTTATGCCGCCATATTGTGTTGAAAGAGATGGGACCATTCCAACATGTCCTTGGACTGCAAATCCTTGGCTTGATAACATTTCTACTACATCCATTCCTCTAGGTGTAAGTACAGAGTCAGCTCCAGCCATTGCAGCTTTAAATGCTCCCTCTAATATTTCTTCATTAGTAATATATCTGCCTGCAAAAAGAGCAGCCGTAATAAATGTATTTGGTGCTCCACTTCTAACATCTTCATACCAATCACTTCCTGTAATAATCATGTCTATATCTTGGTCAGCGAGAATTTCAGCTTCTTGCGCATTTTGTGCTGTAACTTGTGTCATTTTTACATCATTGGCTTTATTTTCAATAATGTCTCCAACAGTTAAGTTGCGCTCAACTTGTTCATGTCCAAATGTATAAATTCGTTTCATTCCAATATCCTTTTACCAACACTACAAGGATGATCCATTAGGTTCAATAAAATATTTTCTTAAATAGTTAGAATTACCTTATGAAAAGATATATTTTATTAATAATTCTTTTAGTTTCTTGCACTTCTTATAACGATGATTATGAAGCTGAGACAATAGTGAAATATAAAAATATTTATACCGAGTTTGAAAATCTTTCTGAAAGTCAAATGGAAAATAAACTGAAATTAGAATGTAATGTTTTAGAGGATGAAATGCTTATTCATGTAGATGATGGTCTAACTTTAAATTATTTCCTAGAGTACGAGTATTACAAACATAGATTCCAAGGAGGTTCTCCTGAACAGGTTGAAGCTTTATTATTTCCTTTATTTTACCTATGTGGACTAGACGAGATAATTGAAAAACATTGGAATAGCTTAGAGTATCAAGAAAATAACTATAAAAAAATCGGTGGATAGCTAATTAATATATTGCTTTTGATGTTTCAACTCTTGAATCAGCTACCCCAGACCATTGACCATTATTGTCTTTACAAATAGCTGAAATAGGTCCATAACTTCCTTGCATAGATTTTTCAATTTTTATATTATGTCCTTTTTGTTCTAAATCTTTAATTATTGCCTTATCTGTACCTGGCTCAAAAATTAAATGGGATTCAGTATGTTCATCAAAATAATCTATTGTCCACCTACTTTTTTTCATAACCTGTTCTAATGAAGAGCTTTCAAGAAGTAATGGCAGTATAAACTGACTTAGCAATTGTGGTTGATACCTTCCTCCCCTTGTTCCGATAACCATGTCTAGTTTTCCGTCTTTACTCCATATAGTTGGAGAGAGAGTATGTAACGGTTTTCTCAATGGTGCAATTTTATTAGGATGATTTTCAATTAAGTTAAATCCAGCACCTCTATTATGAAGAAAGAACCCATAATCTGATACTCCAATTGTGCTTCCTATCCCGTAAAAATTAGATTGTATTAAAGAAACCGCATTACCACCTTCATCTTTTACCGCCATATATGCTGTCCCACTACCAAGGTTTTCTGGAGATTTAAACAATGATGTCTTATTAACATCAATCTCTAGTGCTTTTGATTTTATATAGTCAAAATCAAGCCCTATAAATGAATCTATTTTATCTCCATAATCATAAGTTATGTGATCTCTATCCGCGGCTAAAGATCTATAACATTCAATTAATACATGGGGGTTAAAATCTTTACTCGAATTAGTAATTATTTCATAAGCTTTTAAAGTTGCAAGGGTTAAGTAGCTTTGTGTGTGAGGTGGTGTCACCCAACCAGTTTTTCCATATAAATCTATACTTAATGGTGAGACCCATTTTGATTTAAAGTTCTTAATATCTTCATTAGTTAATATATTTTTTGTAGCTTTAGAAATTGCCTCTGCAATATCTCCTTCATAAAAAATATTTGGTCCATTTTTTGCAATAAGGGAAAGTGTTTTTCCAAGCTTTTCCCTTTTTACAATATCACCAACTGAAACGGGATTTCCATCCATATAAAAATTTTCTGATGAATCTTGATCAATAAGAGTTTCTTGATGATATTTCAATGTTTGATTCAGTTCATGACTGATTTCAAAACCTTCATGACAAATTTTTATAGCTTCATCAAATAAAATCTCGAAATCAAGATTTCCAAATTTTTTATTCATCTCTGACCAACCCCTTACAGCACCCGGGACAGTAACTGTAGCTTCATGGTTAAGAGGCAGTGATTTCAATCCGGTAAAATCAATATTTTCTACATTAGAACCAGCATATCCAGATGAATCTAGACAATAGGGTTTGTCTTCTCCATCTATCCAAATAAGAGCAAAGAGATCGCCTCCAATTCCGCATGTTTCCGGTGCAACAACACCTTGAACTATATTTACTGCAATAGCAGCATCTATTGCATTGCCTCCTAGTTTAAAGACTGCTTTACCTGCTTCAGAAGAAAGGTAGTGTGGTGAAACAATTACATTATTGGACATGCTTTGTATCTTAGTATCGTCTTAAAAGTCAAATGTCCTCTATGGTTATAAGAATTTTCACTTTCATTGTTTACATAACTTAATTAATATTTTTTTTATGTTACCTGTAATATATTTTCACTTTTTACTAATAGCTTTTGCTGTTGTATTGTTTTATTTGGTTTTGTAAATGGCAAAAAAAGAAAGAAAACAAAGGTTCGTAGGCTGGAAAGAGAACGTTGCCCTACCTGATCTAAAAATTAAGCAAGTAATTGCAAAAATTGATACAGGTGCAAATGTAGGAGCAATCCATGCTGCAGATATAAAAATAAAGAAAAAAAATAAAGTTGAATATGTGCATTTCAAAGTTATGAAAAGAAATAATACAGTAAAGAAAACTTCAGCTAAGCTTGCTGGTTATAAAAGAATCAGAAGTTCTGATGGAGATGTAGAAAAAAGACCATATATTAAAACAGAACTCTTAATGGACGGAATAACAAAAAACATTGAATTAACTTTAGCCGATAGAGCATCAATGGATTACACCATGTTAATTGGAAGAAAAGCATTAGGAAGAAGATGGATGGTTAAACCATCTAATAGTTTTTTAACTAAACCAAATAAAAAAAATGGTAAAAAATGAAGATAGGGATACTTTCTCAAGATATTAGACTTTACTCTACAAAAAGACTCTTCGAAACAGCAAAAAAAAGAGGGCACGATGCTCAGGTTGTAAGTTACCTCAGATGTTATATGAGTATTGCAAAAGGAAAGCCAAGAATTTATCAAGCTGGCAATGAATTAAGTTTTGATTCAGTGATTCCAAGAATTGCTGCTTCTTGGACGTTCTATGGAGCTGCAGTTGTAAGACAATTTGAGCTTATGGGTTCACTCTCAGCAAACTCATCTGCTTCAATTAATAGATCCAGAGACAAACTCAGAGCACTCCAACTAATTGGAAATACTGGTGTAGACATGCCAGTTACTGGATATGTTCATTTCTCAAGAGATGTTGAGGCTGTATTAAGGACAGTGGGAGAACCTCCTTTTGTAATTAAATTACTGGAAGGAACACAAGGTAGAGGTGTTGTTCTTACAGAAACAATGGATGCTGCAATAAGTGTTATAGAAACAATGAAAAAAATAGATGCGAATATTTTAGTTCAAGAGTTTATTTCAGAAGCAAGTGGTCAAGATATAAGAGCCATTGTAGTTGGAGATAAAGTAGTTGCTTCTATGAAGAGAACAGCAAAACCTGGTGAATTTAGATCGAATGTTCATCTAGGTGGTAAAGCAGAAAATTATGAAACAACACCCCAAGAAGAAGAGAGTGCTGTTAGAGCTGCTAAGGTTTTAGGTCTTCATGTAGCAGGTGTTGACTTAATCCAGTCTGAAAGGGGTCCTTTGGTTTTAGAGGTTAACTCTTCTCCTGGGCTAGAAGGTATTGAAACTGCCTCCCAAATTGATGTTGCAGGAAAAATAATTGAATATCTGGAAGAAAAAATTCAAACTAGAGACACCTCTAAACCCATGGATATTTAACTAGAAATATAATTTTTTATAATTTTTGTTTTTCCGATAATCCCCTCATCAAGCACTTTATCTTGATATAAAACTACGGGAACTCTTAATAGATACTCTTGATATCCATCTTCAACATTGATTTCCTCAATGTTAAAAAAATACTTCAATAAGTTAATTTTCTTAATGCCTTTATCACACAATTCACAGTTTTCAGTAACAACTATATTTAAGGTCTTCATTTATCTAAGATGGTTTAATGAGACCATGGACTTTAGTTTTTGTTGTTTTGCTAGCATTAATAATCCTTGTTTCAGCCTCTATTGCTTTAAGATTCATTTAAATTGAAAAGTTAATTTTTGCACCATCTTTAATATTTAAAATACTTGATGCATTTTTATTAGTAGCAAAAAGAGAGACCATACCCCAAGAGTCTGTAATTAAACCTACTTCACCTAAGTATTCTCCCTGGTAGCTATCAACCCATGTTGTTTTAATTTCAGCATTTCCAATCTTTATATTGATAACATCACCTATAGACTTTTTTAATTCTCTTAATTCTTCTGGCGATACATTTGTCTGACAATTTCCATAATGATCTACCCATAGAATTTCACCTTTTATTTCACTATCCGTAGCTTCTGTCAAAGGTATTAAATATTGATTTAAATTTGATAAATCCAGTTCTGAACCAAAGTCTTCAATAGAAAGTTGGCCTGAAGCATAGCCAGCTGCAAAAGGTGAAAAAAGATCGCGCGCATGAAAGGTGTTTCCTTCACTTGGAATAATCCAGTCTTCATTCTCCAATAAATATCCTCTCTGAGCTCCTCCAACTGTTGCACAAGCCAAATTCAATAAACCATTGTCTGGTCCAATCATGACTCCCCATTCTGTATCTAATGCAATTGGTTTCCTCTCAGTTCCTACCCCAGGGTCAACAACTGCTAAGAGAACACCTTGTGGAATATATTGAATAGCTCTCATTAGAAGTAAACTTCCTTGCTTAATATTTTGGGCTGGAATCCCATGTGAAATATCATTAATCCTTAAATCAGGGTCAATTCTGTTTATAACCCCTTTAACAATGCCCACAGAACCATCTTCTAGGCCGAAATCTGATGCAAAAGAAATAATTTTACTCATCAATTTAATTATAAGATAAGTGGGAACCATAATAAATTGTTATATCAATAACTTCCATTTTCTTTCTTGTGTATTCTAAATGTAATATAGGGGGGTTAATGAAAAAAATACTATCAATTGTTTTAGTTGTTCTCGTAGGTGGATATTTCTTTGCCGGGTACTATGTTTATAGCCAAGCAGCTTCAGTGACTTGTGTTGTGTGGGAGGGCGACAAAGATAATAGACCCGATAATTTTTCACTTTCAGATAAAGATGTAACGTGGGATCCTTCTAAATATTTTGTTACAACCTATGAAACAGTAAATATTCCAGTAGAGGGAACTGAGGTTATTTTAAATTCATGGTGGATGGAATCCCAAAGTAAAGGCCCTACTGTTATTGTCCTTCATGGTCTCACAAGCAGTAAGTACTCTCCAGATATGTTGCTTGTTGCTGGGATGTTATACAACAACGGCTTTAATGTTTTAGCTATCGATATGAGGGATCATGGTGATAGTACGTGTGAAGATGGCTATCATTCAGCAGGACAAAAAGAGTCTGATGATGTCGTTGCTTCATTAAACTGGTTAATTAATGATAAAGAAATTCCAGCATCAAAAATAGGAATTTACGGATCTTCCTTAGGTGCCTTAGTTGGGCTTTTGACCCCGGTTAAATCAAATAATTTTCAAGCTTTAGCAGTAGTTGATGCTCCCTTTGATTTTGAAACTCTTGTTAGGGAAGAAATGGAGTACCAAGGATTTCCTCCTTTACTTTTTGAGCCTCTCTATCACTATGTTTTACTTTTTGAGAGAATTAATCTATTAGAAAATAGTCCTGAGGGTTCTCTAGAAGCCAGCAAGAAGCAACCTATTTTAATTTTTAATGGTTTAAAAAGTGATAGAGTTTTACCACATCATACAGATGACTTAATTAAAGCAGCTAATGATAACTCCATAAAAACAGAGATCCATCGTTATGATGTAGGACATACAAGAGTTATGTACGAAAAACCTGATGAGTTTTCTAACTTACTGATTAACTTTTTTACAAATGAGTTAAATTGATAAAAAAAATAATAATAAGTCTAGGTTCATTATTAATTATTTTACTAGTCGCAGCAGGGTGGTATTTTTCAGGTCTTATTTATGAAGGAGGTTTGAATCCCGAATTTCCAGATACAAATGAAATTGGAACTGCAGAAGATAGAATTTTGGTTTCTTCCATCGATGAAAACACTATAACACTAAATGTAGAGGAAGAATTATGGGGAGTAATGTTAGAAAGAGGTGTATATGGTGTAAGGGGCCAAAACGGTGATGCTGTAATTGGCAAAATAATTACTTCTGAAAATAATATTGTAAAAAGAGAGCTGATTAATTTAAGCGGGACTTTAGTTAGTGGAGACAGGGTTAGCGGAACAAATCTGGTCTCTTTAGATGAAAATGGATCTTATAGAATAATGGGAACTTCAAGCTGGTCTGGTCAAGCATCAGAAGGAGTGTATACACCTGAATCAGTCTCAAACTTGGCCTATGAAACAATTTCATACACTTCAGATTTAGGAGAATTTCCAGCTTACTTAACAACTGAAGGAGAAAAGGGAATAGTAATTTTTATTCATGGTTTTAGAGGTAATTATTCAAGAGAAGTTTTTGCTCTTATGCGTTCTGGAGATCTTCATGAGTTAGGTTATAGATCTATGATTATCTCATATAGAAATGACCCTGGTCTACCTAAGGATCCGACAGGTATTTTTCAGTATGGGACTACTGAGTGGAAAGATATAAATGGTGCAATAAACGAAGCCTTGAAATACACAGATAATGTAATACTTTGGGGTACAAGCGGAGGAGGTGGACCAGCATCTTCTTGGCTTGAAAATGTAGGTGATAGTAATAAAGTAAAGGGAATAATATATGAAGCTCCAGTAATAAGTTTCTGGGAAAGCGTAGAAGTTAATGGAGCGGCAAGATTTCCATGGGTACCAACTCAGCTATTTAGCTATTTTAAAATTGTTACTGAACTTAGATATGGGGTAGATTTTAGCGCAATGGACTTTAGGGAAGCTGTAATAGAGTCCGATATCCCTGTTTTATTATTTCATGGAGATGATGATGAATGGGTCCCTGTAGCGATGTCAGACTATATTGCCTCTATGAGAACAGAGAACCTAACATACGTAAGATATGAAAATGTAGGCCATGTTACTTCTTGGAATGCTGATCCAATAAGATATGTAAAAGAATTGTCAATATTTCTTAATTCTCTAGATTAAAGATTCGTAAAGATTAATTAATTCTTTTGTGGTGTTTTTCCAATCATACTTTTTAGCACTGTTTATAGCGCTTTTTGAAATATAATCAGCAAATTTATCATCATTGAGTATTTTTAATATAAATTCATTTAAGTATGGGTCGTTAAAAGATTCTGCAATATAACCATTGATGTTGTTGTCAATAATCTCTTTAAGAGAGCCTTGATTGATACTTATTACTGGCACGCCTACTGAATGTGCTTCTATGGCAACAAGGCCAAAGGTTTCATACTCTGAAGTGTGGATTAATAACTTTGATTTATTCAATAATTCTCTAATTTTACTTTGAGGCAGGTTTCCTAAAAATTCGACATGTGATTCTAAATCTAACTCCTTTACAATTTCTTTAAGTTCTACAAAATAATCATCTCCTGAAGTCCCGCTAGGACCTCCAACAAAATAACATTTAAAATCATTTTCAATTTCTCTAAAAGAACTTAAAAACTCTATAGCCTCTAACTGTCTTTTTTGTTTTTGTATCCTACCTATTGATAAAAAAATATTTTCTTTTGAAAGATTTGGGTCTGGTGAAAATAAACTTTCATCAACACCGGGCTTTATTAGTTTTATCTTTTTTTTATCAATTTTGTAACTTTCTGAAAGTAAAATATTTTCATAATTTGTAGATGCAGTTACAAAGTGTGAAGAGGTCATGACTATTTTTTCACAATCTGTACGTTCATTGTTATAGCCTTCAAGAAAAACTCCTAAACTATGAGATGTAAATATAAAGGGTATATTAAATTTACTTGAAATATCTTTTGCAACTAAACCAGACAACCAATAGTGACTATGGATTACATCAAAATTATTTAGCTCAAAAGTTTCTTCTAGCTTTTTCTGAAATTCAATTAAATGGAGTTCTTTATCATCCATAGGAAGATCGGGTTCAAATAAATTTAAAGAATAAAACTCTAGATTTTTATTTTTAAAGTTTTCAGCTTTTTCAGCTGTTACTACTGTCACATTGTGTTTACTAGATAAATGTTTTGAAATTTGCTCAACATAAACGTTTAATCCTCCTCCATCATTTATTCCTAGCGAGGAATAAGGAGAGGTATGGTAGGAAATTTGTAATATGTTCATATTAAAATTTCTGCATCATAAAGCTGTATAGTTGAACCGCCTAAATCTAATTTATATCTGTCATAACCTTTGAGGAAATCAAAAAACTCTTTTTTCTCATTTATCATTTTTTGAATAATTAAATCAATCAGCACTATTCCGGGATTTATAGCGTCAAATTGGCTATTTTTTGTTGAATTATATAGATAACAACCTTTTCTATTTTCATAAACAAAAGCAGATGAAATTAAAAGGTTTTGACTTTCAATGAAGTATATTTTCCAGCCTTTAATACTTAATAAGCTACGAAAAAATAACTCAACATCTTCATTCATAAAACTTCCTTTTTCTCCATAAGAAAGCTTGTGTTGTTCTACAAATTTATTAAAAATTTCTAAGTCATTGCTACTTTGAAGATCTATTTCTCCAAGTTCTGTAGAAAATTTAGATTTTTTTCTTTTAAGTTCATGCCTTTTCTTTTTCCCTAGGTTATTGAGATACAAATCATAGTTTGTTGGTAGGTTCAAACTAATTGAGCGGTCACTTTTTTTAATGATTATCTCTTTGCATTGTTTATTTTTTAAGAGAACTCTTACTTGTTCATAGCTTAAAGAGTCTAATTGCAAAGTAGCTATTTTACGTTTCTCCAACTCCTTCTGAGTAAATTTCAAACTTGGTCGATAATCAACATAATCACGATTCCCTATGTTGTAGAGAGCCTCACCATCTATAAAATAGCCTTTTTTATATACCTCAAAATTATTTTGTTTACTAAGATTTTTTACTAGTTCTAAAAATTTATTATCCGTAAATGGAGATTTGTTTATCTGTTTTAATTCCACTTAATTAGAATAAACCATTAATGATATTTAGTGAATCTACAAAATATAACGAAAATAGAAATGCAATTAAATAATCATAGAGGTATATTTCATTAGTAAGTTCTGAGATGTGTTCAAATTCATATCTTATTTTTAAAATGAGAAAATTTACAAATACAACAGAAAGAGCTGTACTTACAGATCCCAAAATTATATAGATAAATTGAAAATCATAAAAACTCGTTACTCCAATCATTACTACTAAAACAGCGAAGAAGTTAAAGAAATATTGGAAGTTACTAAATTGAACGTTAAGAAATGTCGCTATAGTTTTTAAGAAAAATAATGACAAAAACAAATAGACTATATAGTTCAAATTTTCAAAAAAGACCTCAGACATAATAAATGAAACAATTGTAAATGAAAAAATAGTTGAAAATAATGTGTTCCCAATTTTTGAAATACTCAAATCTTGGAACAAAACCATTACTAAAGATAAAACTAGCAACAAAATATAAAATAAATTTATTACTGACTCTAATATTTTAACTTCAGCAAATATAACAGGAAAGAAGGTAAGGCCAATAAAAATAATCGTTAATAAATATTCGTTAGTGTCAATTCTAAGTTGACCGATTAACATTTCTAATTGCCATACAAGTACTAGTCCAACTAAAGCAGCAATGAGCAGTGGAGTGTTTCTTAGTAATAGTCCGGCAAAAATTGAAAAAGTTAAAATAATTTGAACAAATCTTAATTGTGTCTGAAACATTAATCCTCGCGAAAATTTTACCTATATAAGCTTGAAAATTAAAGCTATTTGTAATATAGTTACTAAACACTACATTTAGTATTAATAATCGTGTTACATACAACATTTAGTTATAAAAGGAGGAATAGTGGCAAAAAATTCGGGGCTTAAAATCACAAGAAAATACACATCGCCCGGAGATCCTTATCAAGGAATAGTCTGGGAAAAAAGAACTTCTAAAATTACTAATCCTGATGGTTCAATCGTTTTTGAAATGAACGATGTTGAAATTCCATCGACATGGTCTCAAGTTGCAACGGACATTATGGTCTCAAAGTATTTCAGAAAAGCTGGCGTTCCACAAGTTGATCAAGAGGGAAAGCCAATTAAAGATGGTAATGGTGATGTTGTATTAGGCTCTGAAACTTCTTCTCGTCAAGTGTTTGATAGATTGGCTGAAACATGGAGACACTGGGGAGAGGAAACAGGTTATTTTGCAAGTAAAGAAGATGCTCAAGCTTTTGAAGATGAACTTAAATATATGCTTGCAACACAGATGGCAGCACCGAATAGTCCTCAGTGGTTCAATACTGGTCTTAATTATAAGTACGGCTTAGAAGGACCAGCTCAAGGATTTTCATACGTAAACCCAAAAACAGGTGAACTAACTGAAGGAAAAGACTCATATTCTAGGCCTCAACCTCATGCTTGCTTTATTCAATCTATCGATGATGATCTTGTAAATGAGGGCGGAATTATGGATCTTTGGGTTAAAGAAGCAAGATTATTTAAATTTGGCTCCGGTACGGGAACAAATTTTTCAAATTTACG
>Ga0209036_1001009_pt1 | contig 12090 bp, 9 predicted proteins | sample MarorgKNORR_S2LV_3_FD_188222 | JGI IMG/M metagenome (GOLD analysis project Ga0209036, IMG submission 188222) | Marine microbial communities from the Southern Atlantic Ocean, analyzing organic carbon cycling - DCM_A/KNORR_S2/LV (SPAdes) (version 2) | ecosystem: Environmental > Aquatic > Marine >... | reverse complement strand
TATCTATACTCATACAATTTCAGCAAATGATGAAGATAAAAGACCGATCTTAATTGCAACCAGCCCACAAGATGACAGTACAAGGGTCTCAATAGATAGCAATATCATTTTGAAGTTTAACAAAGCTGTGAATTGCGAATCGGGTACCATAAATATTGAATCAGAGGATAATTCCTCTTCCTTTGCAGTAAGTCTGCCAAATGAAATTGTGACCGGTTGCGGGACAGAGATTATTACAATTAATCTACCTGTCGATCTTGAGTATGAAACAGAATATTACGTATTAATTGATAATAATGCGTTCGCAGACCATTTGGGAAACACATATAAAGGCATCAGTGACAAAAAAGAGTTTAATTTTAAAACTCCTATTTTATTGACTGATCCAACTCTCAAGCAGCCTGTAATTGATAATGCAAAAGCCATGACACAAATTGCAACTCGATGGGTGGATCGAAATATTGATGTAATTTCCAAAAGGATGAAGTTCTCATCGCGACAAGGTCTAAGGGTTAACTTTAATAATAAGATTATTGATTCAATTAAAACTATAGGTGTGAATAAACTTGATAATAACTTTGTTGAAGTACCAATCGTAGAATTTTGTACGGTTGATTCCGCAGGCCCTAAAACCTCTCCATCCCTAAAGATAAAAGTTCATTTATCTAAAATTACGCCTGAAAATATTCTAGTAGATTTTAATGTTTCTGGTTCATCAGGCAATGAAGAATTTTCATATGGGAAAGGGATATTAAATATAGATGCTGGGGTTAAATCTGCCACCATTACCATTGATGACATAGCACAAGATAGATATGGTTTTATTCAGGGGGACAGGAAAATTATCGTGACTCTTTTAGAATCTTCTAATGCACTATTAGGCGACAATTTGGTTTATACCCATAAATTAACAGATGATCAAAATCTATGGACGGACCCAAGTGCTAATTATTTCTGCATATCAGATTTTGATAATCCAACATCGTCAGTACCTCTTGTTGCTAAGGTCTCTTCAAGCTCTGATACAGAAGTTATTGATTCTCAATTCGATGACACAGATTTAAGCTTTGGAGACAATAACTCTGGAATCCAAAGTTTGAATTCAAATAATGATCAAAAAGAAGCTGATAGCTCCCAAGATTTAGAGCAATTAAAATCAACTGTAAAAGCCTGGGCATCAGATCCTATTTCTGTGACTGCTGATGGAGAGCTTAAAGAGGTCATTGGAAATTGGTCAGTATGGATTGATGGCGAATTTGGAGAATTTACACTAGGTAAAACTAAGCCTCGATCAAGAATTCTGGATGAAAAATCTTTTCACATAGGAATAGATAAGTTGTTGAGCGATGAGGGAGACTTGTTTGGTTTTGCTATAGGTCTTGGAGAAGATAAACCAGCAGACAGAAATCATGACTCTCATATGGAGTCTAGAAACTATAGCTTTTCAACATATGGAAAATTCGATGATACTAGTAATGCATTACAATTTATTCTTGGGATTAGTAAGTTAGAATTTAACTCCGACCGACTGGATGGAGAAGAGCTGTTAAAAGGTCAACGAGAAGCGAATCAGGTATTTGGATCTCTTGCACTGATTCGCTCGATAAGCAATGAATCCAGCAACTGGCAAATTTCACCTTATTTAAGATTTGATGGTTCATATACTGAGTTTGATAAATTTAGTGAAATAGGTGGCGAGGCTGCATTAACTTTTGATGAGTTAACGCTTTCAAATGCTAAGGCCTCAATTGGCACAGATATCAGTTATCTATTTGCGGGATCTAAGTATAATGTAATGCCATATATGACCCTTGAATACGGTTTAGATTACTCTGAAACTGATAGCCAGAATATGTATTACACCGTGGAAGGAGAAAATAGAAATTATCTATTAGAGCTGGATGATGGAATGAAAGCTCATAATTGGGAAGTTGATATAGGGTTGATGCTTGAAATTTTTACTGCCATGAACACTACTATTGGTTGTAGATGGCAAGGAAGATCTAGCTACCTTTCTGACTACTCAAGTGTTTCTAACAACGATATCTCCTCATCAGAAGTTTGTTTTCTTGAGTTAATGTGGAATTTTTAAGTGCGCAAAAAGTTTTTGCAAATAAAGTAAAACGTGTAAAAAAATATAATAATAATGAGTTTATATAATTCAAAATAATGAGTCCAAAAACAAAGATAACTAAGGCAAAGCTGCTCAAAGCAGTCCGCTTAATCATTGCTATGGGAGAAAAGCCTTCAGTAACTGCAATAACAAAAAAAGCAAATCTTGCGTATGGCACTTTTTATAGATACTTCAAGGACTTAGATGAAATCTACTTCGCAGCTATCGAAGAATTATTATTTGATCTTGCTGAAGTTCTTGAAAGGGATTTAGAGAAAATTTATCCTGCCCCCCTAAGAATCTATGTCACATGGTATACAGTAATTGATTTTTATAAAGACAAAAATACTGCTACCTGGTTGTTAGAGCATCCTGGAAAAATTAATCAAGCTTTCCTGGATACACAACCAATGAGTGAAGCATGGATACAAGAAGCTATTAAGGATCCAAAACTACCAAGTTTCACTAAAAAAAACGCTGATCATTATATGAAAGTTCGCACTTATCTTTTTTGGATGTATGCAAATGCCCTAAAAGAAATACTTAAAGGTAGAAAAGCAGTAGATGTATACACCGAGCTAATGAGCGCCTCTAATATTTTTAATTTTTCTACTAACATTCATGAATCCTACATAAAAGAATCGATCAAATATTTTGATAAAAATCTTGCTAATTGGTCAAAAAAAGAAAAAATGAAATTAGTCAGCTTTCTATTTGAGTGAAGTTTAATTTAAGTGTCTTGGGAAGTTACTTTTATTAGCTTTAAATAAAATTTACGTCCAAACAAATAAAATCATTGGAATTGCTATGGCAACAATGACGCATTCAAGCGGCAACCCAAGACGCCAATAATCACCAAATTTATAGTTTCCAGGAGCCATCACTAGAGTATTACATTGGTGCCCGATAGGGGATAAAAATGCACAACTTGCCCCAACAGCTACTGCCATTAAAAAGGGTTCAACCGGCTGTCCTACTTGAAGAGCAAGATTTGCTGCAATAGGAGCCATGATCACTGCAGTTGCAGCATTATTCACAATATCTGATACAAACATTGTGACCACTAAGATCATCAAGATTAACCACGGTAGAGCCATGCCATCAGTAGTTGAAGATATGAAATTGGCTATATTCAATGAAATTCCAGAAGTCTCGAGCGCCTCCCCAACAGGAATCATAGCTGCCAGCATAACAACAACAGGCCATTCAATGTTTCTATAAAGATTGCCGTTTAGAACTCTTATTGAAATAAAAGCTATAACACATAGTAAGAAGGCGACAACAATATCCACGACATTAAACGCAGTTAGACCTATTGCTAAACCAAAGAAGACCAAGCTTTTTAAAAGGCGACTCCTGCTTGGAATGGTTTGAAGATCTCTTTCCATTAGAGGCATCAATCCTAAATGCTTAATTCGTTCTTTGACACCCTCATCATCAATTGTTCTGACTCCTAACAACAAGACATCTCCAACTTTAAATGCCTCTCTAGCCAGCCTGGTTCTGAATTTTGCACCTTGTCTCCATAAGCCAAGTAAGGCTAAATCCTCTGATGCGAGTCTTTTAAGAAACTCATGCTTTCGTCCAATCAGTCTTGAGCCAGCTGTTACCATGACTTCGATTTCTGCCAGATCAGATTCTTTGACAGTTACCAAATCATCTGCAATTTCAAATCCCAGAGCTTCTTGGATTTTAGAAATATCGTCAGGAGAGGTTTTTATTACTAAAGTTTGTCCAGGTTGAATTTTTCTACCCATCGAAACTCTAGAAACGCTCCCACTTTCATTGACCAAGCCTAGAACTTCAGTCTCTTGGCCTGAAATCTTTTTAATTTCAGACAGTCTCATTCCAATTGCTTTACTGTCTTCCTTGACCCTGACTTCAAAAAGATAGTTTTTTAGATCAATGAGTCTTGTTGTATCGTTGGTGTTTTCTCTAACTTTAACCAGTTTAAATCCAATCACTGCAATGAATATAACGCCCAGTATGCTTACCGCAAGACCAACAAAGGAGTAATCAAAAAAATTAAATGCTATGCCTGTATAGTCTTGTCTATACTGCGCAATGATAATGTTAGGAGGGGTACCAATAACAGTATTCATTCCTCCTAGGATGCTAGCAAAAGCCAATGGCATAAGAAATTTTGATGGATTCCACTCCATTTTTTGACACAGTGAAAGGGTGATTGGCAATAACAATGCCATCGCACCAATGTTGTTCATAAATGAAGATAAAAACGCTGCAACTATCATGATTAATATCAGATATTGATTTTCGCCCAAAGAAAGTCGAGAGATAAAATTACCAGCTAAACTGACCATCCCAGCTTCTTGCAAGCCTCTGCTGATTAAAAGGACCAAGGCGACCGTAATGACGGCTGGGTGTCCAAAGCCTGAAAAGGCATTTTCTGCAGGCACAACACCATACAAGACCAGTGCAGCTAAACAAACTAATGTAACTGCGTCATAACGCCATTTTCCCCAAATTAGTAAGCCTATAAGAATAGCTAATGTAACAATTAAGAATTCCTGCTCAGACATATTAATTTTAAAAAATTTTTACGAACTTTCAGTCCTCACCTTGTTGAGGGTTTGAGCTTGGGTTGATCTTTTCAGCAAGATCATCAGTTAAATACATTTCTGGATCAAGAGCGTCAGCATTTTCTATGTAAATTGACCTGGACGGATAAGCAAATTCGGATCCATTATTTCTAACGATTTTAATTATTTCAAAAATAAGATTTTGTTTTATTTTAGAAAAATCAGTAAAACCAACAGGATTTGAGTAACATAAAACCCTGAGATCAATTGAGCTAGCGCCAAGCTCTTCGGTTCTTGCAAATGACTCCTGATTGGGATTTTCAATAAATTGATCACTAGATTCAATGAAATTTGTAATATCATTGCAAATTTTTAAAAGTTGCTCTTGGGTTGTTGAGTAAGTTAAGTTTACTGTCCAGCTGATTCTTCTATAAATCATGTTGCCATGGTTGATAACACTAACATCTGAAAGATCTTTATTTGGAACAAGCATAGGAGCTGTATCAAACATTCTTATTAAAGTTGATCTAAAACCTATGTCCTCAACAATTCCATGAAGGTGACCTGGAACTTCGATTCTGTCGCCTGGCTGGAATCTATTCTCTCCGATAATTAGCAATCCTGAAATTAAATTTTTAAAAAAATCTTGAGCACCCAATGCAACTGCAACTGAAAACAAACCAAGACCTGCCACCAGAGGACCAATTTGAATACCGAAAATATCAAATATAATTCCTATTCCAACAATCCAAATTATTACCCTAGCAGCTCTTTCTAGCCACTTTGTCATAGATTCAGTTAATACAGTTGAAGATGTTAATGCTTGAAAAATTGGAGGAACACTATTAGCCAACGCAGTAAAAATCGTAAACGCTATCATTGCTTTTATTAGGTTAGTGGCAAAAATTTCTGCAATTCCAGAAAGTGGTAGGTATACAGCAATCAAATAGATCGCAATTGTTATAGGAATATACCCTAAAGGTCTTCTAAGTGACTCGAGCAAAACATCATCAATTTCAGACTCTGTATTTGAAGTTAATTTCTCCAATCTTTTCATTACTCTTCCAACAAACAATGCTCTAGCTATCGCTCCAGCTATAAAAATTAGAAGAGAGACAATAATTTCAGTTATTCCTATTCCAAGGAGCCCTTGCTCCCAAACATTTGAAATAATTTCAGACAATCCACTCATATTTATATTGTAAAAATTATAATTATGTAATTGTATTATAGAGTAAGGTAATTATCTTGTAGATTTGTATAGAGTTGAAAAAAACACACTTCTCTTTATGATTGGAAATGTATGAATGCTTTTGTAGAATTTTTCCTTTCAATACGAAATAGTAAAATCTTTAGCACTATTGTTATTGCAGTGATTTTAGCATCGGCAGTTTATGCTGGCATTAGTTCATACAATATACCCCCTGCTTATAATGTTTACTTGGATCTATTCGATTATGCAATCACTGTGTTTTTTTTAGCTGAGATAATTATTCGCATGATCTCCGAGAGCTCATTAAAAAAATTTTTTAGTGATGGCTGGAATATTTTTGATTTTTTAATTGTTACTATCTCATTAGTTCCAATCAATAATGTTGAAAGCGTCTTTGTGGCAAGGTTGCTTAGAATTATTAGAGTTTTGAGAATTATCACAGTAGTTCCAGCTTTTCGACATATTATCGATTCCCTAGTCAAGTCCATACCTAGAGTAGGTTTTATTGCACTGCTTATGTTTATCTTTATGTATGTTTGGGGAGCTATTGGGACTATGTTTTTTAGTTCAGTCGACCCAGATAACTGGGGCAACATAGGCCTGGCTTTGATAACTCTTGTCCAAATAGCAACTTATGATGATTGGGCTGCGATCATGGGGCAAGTCACAGAAGTGTATCCATTTGCGTGGATTTTCTTTGTTTCTTTTATCATTATTAACGCAGTTATTCTTTTAAATATGGTCATAGGCGTGATCGTTGATGTTATGACAGGCGGCAGTGGAATTGATGAATTAATTAAAGCAGAAGAAAAGTCTAGGGATTAGCTTTAGCTAAGCACTCAGAAAAAGTTTTTTGATCAACGTTTCCACCTGAGAGCATAACCAGGGTTCTGGTACCTTTGAATTTTTCTTTGTTTTTCAATAGACAAGCTAAAGCAACAGCGCCGCTGGGTTCTAGCTTTAAATTAAGTCGATTAAAGGCAAAGCGCATGGCCTCACACACTGCCTGATCAGAGGCAGCCAAGCCTTTAACGCCAAAATGTGAATTAATGGCAAAAGGTATTTCGCCTGGCATGGGAGTCAGTAGACCATCACATAGTCCGGTACGATTAGTATCCATGGCGACTCTCTCATTTTTTTCAAAAGACAACTGATGATCATTCCATTCCTCTGGCTCTGCAGTAAAGACACTGCATTCAGGATTAATATGTTTAATTGAAATACATGAGCCTGCTGTAAGACCACCTCCACCAGCGCAAATGATTGCGTTATCAAGTTTGGGATTATTTGCATCATTTATAACTTCATAGGCCGCGGTGCCCTGACCATAAATGGTTGCAAGTGCATCGTAGGGATTAATGATGACCAAATCTCTTTCTTTAGCAATTTCAACACTCATTTTCTCTCTACTTTCGGTGCGTCGATCATAAAATATTACTTCTGCACCCAGAGCTTGAGCGTTAGCAATTTTTCTTGCCGGAGCATCTTTAGGCATAACCACAGTTGCAGGAGTGTTAAAAACTTTGGCTGCATGAGCAACGCCTTGAGCGTGATTGCCTGAAGAATAAGCTATCACTCCGCGTTTGAGTTCTTTTTTAGAAAGCCTTGATATAGCTGAAAGGGCGCCCCTGACTTTAAAAGAACCTGTGATTTGCAAAGATTCAGGTTTGAAAAGATACATGCCATCCAATTCCTCATTTAAATCAGGACAAGTGACCAGTTGAGTGTGATGGATATGTGGTGAAATGAGGTGATAAGTTTTTACAACCTCATCAAACCAAACATTTGGCTCGAGTTTCATCATGCTTATTTATTATTTAATTTATCTTTAATTTGAAATGGTAAATAGGCAATATAAAACAGAATGACAGCCAATGGAATCACTGCAATTAAATGCAGTGGAGGATCTGGAAAGTAATCCATTAAAGTGCCATCAACTGGTCTATCAACAAGGTACCAATAATTAGCAGGAGAGCCTATTAAAAGGTTGGCAATGTAAACCAAAATTAATAAGCCTAAGGTTACCCCGATTACTTTTAGAATATCTATTAGGTAGGGTCTTTCTTTAAATACCATCACAACATACAAAACAGCTAAAAGAATAAAGCTGTGACCCCAAAAAAAAGGGGAGTATTCGCCATGAGGGAATCCGTATTCAAGATCTGGGGTAGCTAAAGCCATGGATGCACCACAAATTCCCCAAAAATAAGCACAGTTAAAAAGAATTTTTGGAGCGTTATCTTTAAGTAAATAAATAATCATGGCAATCATTGAAAAATCACACATATGCAAGGGAAACTCACCCTGCCATGGCAAATCAAACAACATAACGTCATAAATCGGCTGGGTTAGCATGTGGATGATGATAATGACAGCAACTATTTTTCCACCCAAGATTTGTTTAGATACAGTTTGAATTTGGAAGTATTTGATATAGCTATAGATTAGACCAGCGCATATCGAAAGAGTAATAAGATGCTGGGTCCCAAATACTTCAAATGCTGGATAATTCATTTTATTAAATAAATTTTCAACTATGTTATATCAGAGTCCCAAAAAAATACATGGTTAGTAATTAATGTTACAAATTTGTCATCTTTATAGGGTTTTTATTTACACAAATTAATGTAATATTTTATACAATAATTAAAAAAATTTATGTCTCAAGATTGCTTACTTTTAAATGGAAATGGCCGCCCGGTCAGTTACCTTCCATTATCAGTGTTGAATTGGAAAACAGCTATAAAACTCAGTATCACAAGAGATGTAATAGTTATTAAAGAGCATGCTGATTGGGTTGTGAGATCGCCTTCAGTAGAGATGAAGGTCCCAAGTATTTTGATGCTGCAAAGCTATCATCCCTTTCACAGTTACGTTAAATTTTCTCGAACCAACGTATTTTTAAGAGATCTTTATACTTGTCAGTATTGCTTTGATATCTTTGAAAAGAAAGATTTAACCATGGACCATGTTGTGCCCAAATGCAGAAACGGGGGCTCCAATTGGGAGAATGTTGTCACAGCATGCAAACGATGCAACTTGCAAAAAAGTGATAAAGATATTCGACCTAAAGTTGAACCCATTAAGCCTACATTAAGTCATTTAATTCGCGGCCATCAAATTGATAAGAGTAATTTTCCAGATAGTGAATGGAATAAATATATCTTTCAGTCGTAGTTATATTTAACGCTGCAGCCATAGGCAACTGTTGAACTTATTTCTAATTGACGATTATCTTTCACATCGTTTAGTTGAATTGCAACGTAATTGATCGCATCTTTTAGCGAGGCTGAAAAAAACTGCATGCCCTTGCCAACATCATCAATTGCACCCTTGTATCTGAGGATTCCCTCGCTATCAATCATGTACATATGAGGCGTAGTTTTGGCTCCGTATTTCATCCCGATGTCTCCTGATTCATCAAGTAAAACATGAGACGGATAAGCGCTTCTTAATTCAGTCAATTCATTAGCTTTATTTGGCTTTACATGGCCTTGATCTCCTGGAGTGGAGGAAATAATACTTAGCCAAATAAAACCTTCTTTTTTAGCCTGTTCTTGGACCGCTTGCATGTTATTTTCATCATAATGTTTAGCCACATATGGACATTCATGATTGGTCCACTCAAGAATCACTGGTTGCCCTATAAAATCTGATAAATTGATTGTATTGCCATATGAATCAATTCCCGAAAAAGCAGGAGCTTGTTTATTGACTTTGGGATTTTGTAAAACGATTTCGGCAGCCATTACATTTGAGCTGAGGATTAAAAAAGTTAAAAAATTGAGCATTAATTTCATTTAAGATACCTTATCAAAAGATCCTCGGTTAACACAGCAGGCAAAATTTTAGACTGACTCATGCCAGGCTTCCAGAAAATATAAAGAGGGATGCCGGTTCGATTATACTGAGCCAAGCCTACAGCAATGTCTGTATTTCTATTAGTCCAATCAGCTTTAATGTACTGAATGTCTTCATTCATGAGATATGCTTGTACCTCATCTCTACCCAAGGCAGCTTTTTCATTGGTTTGACATGTAATGCACCATGCAGCAGTGAAATTGATTAGATATGCCTGATTGTTGGATTGCAGTTCTGATTCAATTGTAGGAGTCCAGCTGGTTGAATTAGCATCTGCTTGCATGAGTGAGGGGGTGGGCAGATTATTAAAAATTTGAATTGAAAGCACGATTGTTGCCAGCAAACCAAACCACTTCCATTTTTTCTCAAAGGTAGCTATCAGCCATATAGCTGCACCCAAGCAAAGACCTAAAATTAAAAGCTGTATTAATGCATCTCCTGAAGTTTGCACCATGAATACCCACATCAACCATAAAGCGGTTGCAATCATTGGGAATGCAAAGAACTGCTTCAATGTTTCCATCCATGCTCCTGGTTTAGGCAGCGCGCTTATCCATTTAGGCTTGATTGCAAGAATTAAGTATGGGCCTGCAAATCCAAGTCCTAAAGATAAAAATATTGGCAAAGTTGCAAACGAGGGTTGGAGAAGTGCATAGCCCACAGCTGCACCCATGAATGGAGCTGTACATGGCGAAGCTACAACAACGGCTAATACCCCAGTAAAAAAAGAACCTGAGTAATCATTTCTTGATTGAATGTTGGTGCCCAGGCTCGTCAAACCCGAGGCAATATTGATATTTGTAAGTAAGATTAAACCAATGCCTAACATTATCAAAGTTAATATCCCTACTACCACAGGAGATTGAAGTTGATAGCCCCAACCAATCATGGAGCCAGTTGATCTAATAATCATCAGGGCTGTTGCAATTGAAAGAAAAGTAGACATTACTCCTCCGACAAAGGCCAATGCATGATTGCGAATTTTTATGTGATCATCACCGCCCATTGAAACAAAGCTTAAGACTTTTAATGATATGACTGGAAAAACGCAGGGCATGAGATTTAGAATTAGACCTCCGAGTAAAGCAAACAATATAGCCTGCCATAATGACATGCCACCTGTTGCGGATTGAAGTTCTTCTTTAACTAAAAAACCTTCACCATCTAAACTTAGAATTCCTGAGAAGGATTCTAAATTTGCGCTCACTAAAGGAATTGAAATTTCATAGGTATTACCAGTCACATTTACTAGCTGTTGAGTTTCGGGATATGAAAAATAGTTATCTTCTCGAGGAAACAAGTAAGCATTTAAAAAGGGTGCATCGCTTTGAAAACGAACCACTAGGTTGTCGCCTTTAATTGAACTTTCTGTAGAGATTAGTTTTGTTGGCAGAGATCTTATCTGCTTGTTTAAAACTTCACTAGGAGCAATGACTGATAAGTCTAAAGAAAGTGATGCTGATTCAGGAATACAAATATCAGCACAAATTAAAAAATTAAAATCTACCTTTATTTCTTTGAGGTTTGTTTCTTGGGATCTAAAAACTTGAAAAGGAAATACAATATCTCCCTCATAACCGTAAGTCATCAAAGGAGGATAGGGAATGGTTATTGGTGTTGGCCATTGAACATTTTCTACTATAACGCCTTCATCAGTTGTCCACTCAGCATCAAAGGGACTGCCAGAATCTCCAGGATTTTCCCAATAAGTATGCCAACCATCCTGCATTTGAAGTCGGACACCAATATGAAATGATTCTTGATTTGGGTCTTGAAGATTTGTTATCAAGCTGGCTTTTGCATGCCCTGTTTCTACAGGATTTGCTAAAAGCAATGAGCTAAAAAGGATTGCAAAGCTCAAAAAGATATTTTTCATGATGCTCATGTTAAACCATTGTAATAAAAAAAGGGGAGCCAAGGCTCCCCGATCACATTATGAATGAGTTATTTGCTACCTAAAACTTTAGGTGACTTAATGTCAATCATGCGTGGCTTTTGAGCATCTGGAATGATTTTTTCTAACTCTAAAGTCAGCATTCCATTAGTTAGTTCAGCCCCATGAACTTCAACGTTTTCAGCTAAAGTAAATTGTTGCTTAAATGCTCGCTGAGCTATGCCTTGATAGACAACTTCATTCTCACCATTTAACAACTCAGCTTTTGGGCCTTTGTGCTCAATGGTTAATACGCCTTCAGCCAACTCTATGTTGAGGTCTTCTTTTGCAAGACCAGCAACTGCAACATCGATGAAAATCTTATTTTGATCTCTTCTAATGTTATATGGCGGATAGCTTGAAGATCTTTCTGCAGATTCAGAAAATCTTTGCAATCTATCAAATAGGCTTTCAAACCCTAACACACGAG
>Ga0209036_1001007_pt1 | contig 12121 bp, 12 predicted proteins | sample MarorgKNORR_S2LV_3_FD_188222 | JGI IMG/M metagenome (GOLD analysis project Ga0209036, IMG submission 188222) | Marine microbial communities from the Southern Atlantic Ocean, analyzing organic carbon cycling - DCM_A/KNORR_S2/LV (SPAdes) (version 2) | ecosystem: Environmental > Aquatic > Marine >... | reverse complement strand
AAGGTACAAAAGCCGTAAGCCGCCAGCTTACTTCCATCTCGTACTTGTGTGACCAAAACCCAAGCGTCACGCTGCTTTGACAGCTCACCGACATCGAAGATGATCGGCTCATCCTCAATCAATTCGGCCATTTCTTCGATCTCAGCATCACTTAAAGCAGTGCAATCCTTAGTCTCGACCGTTACAGCCATTAGAAAGATTCCTCCACGAGTGAACGACGACTGACCAGTCCAGTCGATATTTCACGATTGAGCAAAATAATCTCGGTGATCACAGGTATACGCCTCCAGGATGGGATTCCTGCTGTCCGGCTTCAGCACCGGCAATGTCACCGACGCCCGGAGGTAATGCCCCTTGACGCATTTCCATTAGCTGACGCTGCGCCATCATTTGCTGTGCGGCGACAGCAGCCTGAATGCCGTGGAAAAGGCCCTCAAGCCATCCCACCAACTGTGCCTGAGCGACACGGAGCTCAGCTTCGGATGGTGACTCGGAGCTAAACGGTAATGCAAGCCGGGCTAACTCGTCTTTCAAGTCAGGAGACAGTGCTTCGGACAACTCCGCAACCGACTGTTCGTATATTTCTCTCATACGATCACGGCTAGCTTCGTCTAGGTCAGCTTCACGAACTTCATCGAGCAAAGTGCGAATCATCGCGCCAATCCTCATTACTTTGGCTGGCTCAGCTATCGCTGGGGGCTCTTCTTCGCCCGTACCTTGCAGAGCCGGTTCTATCAATTCGATGTCGTCCTGCGGAGTGCTGGCAGGTGTCGATTGCTGCTCGGCCATATTCAAATGCTATCGGCGGGGCAGCAAGACGCGACTTTGAATTTATGTGATGACCTCGATAAACGGCACCAACATTTCATTAGCCGTCATAGAGCCATGGCGCGCTACCAAATTTGGCGAGTCAGGCGATCGTGGGTCGAGAAGGGCAATATCTTCCTTCGCAACAACGGCGATGTCTCCCATTCTTGACCGGGCTTCTGGGGTTACGACAGCACCAAACCAACGCTCATCTAAAATTTGCTCCACAGAAGCCACCCAAGCCACATCGGCTAGAGATTGCGCTGTGTCAAGGAGAGAATATGCTTCTCTGTCTTTTGCGTGGAGCCAAAGGAATCGTGCTTCCCCTGACGTATTCGATGTGCGCAACACAAGCTCATCATCCAGCGATATCAAGTTGTCGCCTACTTCAACCATTCCATGATCGGAAGTGACTAGCAAAACCGAGCCCTCAGGAAGTTGCTCAGCAATACGCTCTATCAACGCGTCCACAAATCTAAGTTCGTCCAAATAATGGGCGCCCAGCCCATAGACGTGCGCAACCTTGTCTAAACCATCGTAGTAGGCGTACACAAAAGGACGACCAAGGTTTACCTGCTCTATCACTTCAGTGACCAACGTCGCTGGAGACCACCACGCGCAAAATTCGCCGCCACGGAGATGAGCTTGCGTGAAGCCACTGTTTCGGAACTCAGCGCGAGTAACGACCGATGGGCTAGTACCCAAAAACGGCTCGACAGGTTGAAAGTCAACTGGTGGCACTTCATTAGTTAGAGATCGCGAGCCACTAGTCCAACGCAGACAGTTCAGCAAACCAGCCGCAACCGGGATCTTATATCCCACCACTCCGTGCTCTCCTGGTGGAACCCCGGTGCAGATTGACGTCAATGCCGTTGCGGTGGTGCTCGGGGCAACCGTACTAATCGGGCTCATCGAGGCCGTTCTCAAAAAGGGCAGCTCCTCTTTTCTCTCTTGAACCTGGTTCCAACCCATGCCATCGACGACCAAAAGCACAACAGACTTCGCCCTAACCACTTCATCCGAAACAAGCTGCGTGGACCGTCCGCCCACAACAGCCGGTACGATCGACGAGACGCACAAATCATCATGCGTGGGTGTAACAATTTCGGAAATCTCTTTCATTTTTCGACTCCGCGACGAAAAGCGAGTTTCGCGCAAACAACGCTCTGCGAATTTTTATGGGCCGGCACAAAGCCAAAATCTGTTAGCAGCAACATCGACGGACTCCGGCCACTTTAGGTTAAATATTTCTGGCTCTAAAAGTGTCGACCGCCATTTCGAAGTCTGGCGGCATCGGAGCCAGGAAACTCATGTTTTTCTTACTTACCGGGTGTTGAAAAGAAAGCTCAGCCGCATGGAGCAATGGGCGACCAATACCAAATGGATCAGGTTTTCCGTAGATCGAGTCCCCCAGAACCGGAGTGTTGATCGCCCGAAGGTGCACGCGAATTTGATGCGTTCGCCCGCTCTCAAGCTTGCAACGAAGCAGAGAGGCCTCCTTGGGGTTTGCCCAGCTTTCCAGCAACTCGTAATGCGTTCTCGCTTCGCGCCCTTCTTCAGAAATTGTCATTCTCGTCCTAGCGCGCCTGCTTCGCCCTATTGGAGCATCAATTGTTCCTTTAGGCGCATCGGGCCTACCGGCAACAATGGTGAGATAGACGCGCTCAATCTCTCTCTCCCCCAGGGCCACCGTAAGCGTTTCTAACGCTTCTTGAGTTCGGGCGCAGACAAGTAATCCCGTAGTGTCCTTATCTAACCTATGAACAATTCCAGGACGATTGATTGGGCCCACGGCAGCCATTTCCGGAAAATGATGTATCAACCCGTTAGCGAGAGTTGACTGATTGTTTCCAGCACCTGGGTGCACCACTAGACCTACCGGCTTATCTATAACAACAATGTCCTCATCCGAATAAACGATTCTAAATAAGACTTCGCTATCGCCATCCAAAGAGGCAATGTCGCTATTCCCAGGCTCTAAGTGGACCTCAAGCTCATCTCCCTCAACAACCTTTTCCGAAATGCTTTGAGCAATTTGCCCATTTCTCAACACCTGATTCGACTTGATTAGCGCTGAGACGGCGCTGCGACTCAAGCCAGTCATAATCGCTATTACTCGATCTAGTCGCTCGCCGTGAAGGGCGTTAGGAATGTTGTCACGCAAGAGGTACCTCTCCTCGCTGGTCAACCCACATTCTTACACTGAGAATCGCCACCCCAATCACGATCGCCATGTCAGCTACATTGAAGATTGGCCAAAACTGCAAATCGATGAAGTCGATCACTGCACCTCGACCCCAGCGAGGTGAGCGAAAACATCGATCAGCGACATTGCCAAGCGCTCCACCTACCACCATTCCCAAAGCGGCGTTTGACAGGGCACCAGAAAATCGCTGCCGCATCCGCCAGAGAACGACGGTTACCACCAATGCCAAAACCGCAAGAAATGGCCCGAAGCCCTGAGCTGCACTAAAAGCAAAGCCAGTGTTTGTGGTCAAATTGAGACGAAGCTTCCAAAAAACGTCAATTACTTGGCCGTCAAGCGCAACGGCAGCCCAAACTTTAGTGAGTTGGTCTAGTGCTAATACTGTGGCAGCGACCCAAATTGGAATAGTCGCGTCGGTTCGGCGGAAATTGGACACAGAATCATCGCCACGACATTCCAGTGGCTTTCTCCTCTACCCGTTTGTCAGCGTGTGGGATTGCCTCAAGGCGTTCCTTGGGGATTGGAAGTCCCGACACCACGCTAATACCGTATGTATTCTTTTTAATTCTCTCGAGCGCAGCGTCGATTTCTAGAATTGCTTCACGGGCTTGAGCAGAGAGTTGCAGATCCCGGTCACGCTCGACCGCTATTGAATCACCCTCACCCGACTCTTCATCGAACTGCACGTCGCCCGGTTCGCGATCCCTTGCTAGCTGATCAGCCTCCGCTTCAAGAAATTCAGCGTGCTGCGTGTACCTTCCTCGCTCATCGAGTAACGCTGCGCGCTGCTTTTTCAGCCACTCGGGACTAAAACGATCTCTCGCAGAAATTTTCTTGGCAGGCGCTTTCTTCTTGGCAGGCGCTTTCTTCTTGGCAGGCGCTTTCTTCTTGACAGGCGCTTTCTTCTTGACAGGCGCTTTCTTCTTGACAGGCGCTTTCTTCTTGACAGGCGCTTTCTTCTTAACAGGCGCCGCTTTCTTCGCTGAAGCTGATTTCTTTGCCGCTGGTTTCTTCTTGACAGGCGCTTTCTTCTTAACAGGCGCCGCTTTCTTCGCTGAAGCTGATTTCTTTGCCGCTGGTTTCTTTGCCGCTGGTTTCTTTTTAGCCATAACTCACCTGGGATTTTGGGTTCGAAAAGGTGCCGCATCATAGCCCCGGCAAGCGCGTTTGGCGCGGACTATCTGAAGAAGCTCAAAATAAAGGGCAAACAACGTTAAGCCGGTAACTTGGGTGACCGCATCTCTTATCAGGATTTCCAATGAGCTCCTCCGAAAAAACCCCGTACCCCAAAGTGCCCCCAAGAGCTGATTTTCCGGCCATCGAGCGCTCAGTCCTCGCGCGTTGGGAAGAAGGAGCGACTTTCGAGAGCTCAATAGAAGCCCGTCCCGCAGATCAAGAATATGTTTTTTATGATGGCCCTCCGTTTGCAAATGGTCTTCCGCATCACGGCCACCTCTTAACCGGCTATGTCAAAGATGTCGTACCTCGATATCAGACGATGCGGGGAAAGCGTGTCGACCGGCGTTTCGGCTGGGATTGTCACGGCTTGCCAGCAGAAATGGAAACCGAACAAGAGTTGGGGGTAAGCGGAAGGGTCGCTATTAACGAACTTGGCATTGAGAACTTCAACGCAAGCTGTCGCGAATCTGTCTTGCGGTACACCTCCGAGTGGGAGGAAACCGTTACTCGTCAAGCACGCTGGGTCGACTTCGAGAATGACTACAAGACCATGGACCTTTCCTACATGGAATCAGTGATGTGGGCTTTCAAACAACTGTGGGACAAGGGGTTGATATACAAAGCGTTTCGAGTTATGCCCTACTCGTGGGGGGCCGAAACACCTTTGTCGAACTTTGAAATTCGACTTGATGACGCCACTCGCGCCCGTCAAGACCCGGCTGTGACCGTATGGTTTGAACTTGAATACGATGACAACTTTCCCCGTTCACTACCTGAGGACGTTCGCCTATTAGCTTGGACTACTACTCCTTGGACGCTTCCCTCAAACTTGGCGCTGGCGGTAGGGCCGGAGGTTGAGTATTCCCTTATTCGCTCTTCAGGTGCCCATTGGCTCATCGGCTCCGATTGCATCTCAAAATATGATGACGTTTTTGACGATTGCGAAGTCATTGAGACTTTCCGCGGACATGAGCTGACAGGAATACGCTATAAGCCGCTTTTCGACTTTTTTGATACTCGCACGGACGCCTTTCGCGTACTAGCCGCAGACTTCGTCGATACGACCGAAGGTACCGGGGTGGTCCACATGGCTCCAGGCTTCGGCGAGGACGACCAATTGGTCTGTGAAGCCAATGCGATCGAAATCGGAGAAGCAGTACCGGTGGATGACCAAGGGCGATTTACTGCTCCTGTATTGCCTTGGGAAGGAGAAAACGTCTTCGACGCGAACCCCAAAATTATCCAACACTTGAAAGATGAGGGAAAGGTTCTTCGCCACGACAGCTACGAGCACAACTACCCCCACTGTTGGAGAACAGACACGCCCATCATTTACAAGGCAATCTCCTCCTGGTACGTGGAAGTAACCAAAATTCGATCCCGCCTCCAAGAAATCAACCAAGAGATCAATTGGGTGCCTGAGCACGTAAAAGATGGACGTTTTGGACAATGGTTAGCTGGAGCGCGCGATTGGTCGATAAGTCGTAATCGATTTTGGGGCTCACCAATTCCTGTGTGGGTTAGCGATAACCCCGATTTCCCAAGGACCGACGTGTACGGAAGTCTCGACGAACTCGAAGCGGACTTTGGCGTTCGACCCACGGACCTTCACAGACCATTCATAGATGAGCTAACTCGACCAAACCCCGACGACCCAACCGGAGCCAGCACGATGCGTCGGGTGCCCGAAGTCTTGGACTGCTGGTTCGAGTCTGGTTCAATGCCCTTCGCCCAAGTGCATTACCCATTTGAGAATAAGGACTGGTTCGAAGAACATTTTCCTGCTGACTTCATAGTGGAATACATAAACCAAACCCGAGGGTGGTTTTACACTCTGCACGTGTTGGCCGGGGCCCTGTTCGACCGACCCGCTTTTCAAAATGTTATTTGCCACGGAATATTGCTAGCTGAGGACGGGAACAAACTTTCCAAGCGACTGCGTAACTACACAGAACCGAATGAAATTTTCGACTCTCAAGGTTCCGACGCTCTTCGCTGGTACCTAATGTCAACCAATATCGTTCGAGGCGGGGACACCCGAATATCCGATGCGGGAATTGACGACGTAACTCGACAAGTACTAATCCCAATCTGGAATGCATATTCATTTTTCACTCTGTACGCGAATGTGGATGGACATAGCGCCTCCATCAAAACAGATTCAAAGCACCTCTTGGATCGATATCTCCTAGCAAAAACGCGCTCACTGATCGAAAATACAACTATCTCTCTAGATGCGTACGATCTACCAGGCGCCGCAGCAGAAATTCAGTCCTTTATTGACGCTCTAAACAATTGGTATATAAGACGCTCTCGAGACCGATTCTGGGGACCCGAAGGGGGCGGAAAGGGCGATCCCGACGCATACGACACCCTGTACACAGTGTTAACTATTTTCACCAGAATAGCGTCGCCATTTCTGCCAATGATCATGGAAGAAATTTACGGGGGTTTAACCGGTGGTCAAAGCGTCCACCTTTCAGATTGGCCCCAGCCATCGGAACTCCCCGAAGACGCGAATCTGGTTATCCGCATGGATCAAGTAAGAGAAGCCGCTTCAACAGCTTTGCGCCTTCGCGAAGATGCCGGCCTCAGAGTCAGACTCCCCCTATCCTCGGTCACAATCGCTGGACACGGCGCCCCCGACCTGCGAGAAGTTGCTGACCTGCTTTCTGAGGAAATCAACGTTCACGAGGTCATCTTGTCAAGCGACATCGACGCAAGCGCAACCTTAAATCTTCGCCCAAATGGCAACCTTCTTGGGCCACGCCTGGGAGCAGAGGTCCAAAAGGTTTTTGCCGCAGCGAAGAAGGGTGAGTGGCAACACGTCTCCGAAAATCAAGTCGAAGTAGCTGGCCACCTGCTTGAGAGCAGCGAATTCGACTTAATGCTCGAGCCAACAGATCCAACTACCACTGCATCACTAAAAGCCAACGACGCTGTGGTGATCCTCGACACCGAGGTAACTCCTGAGTTAGAGGCCGAAGGCTCGGCCCGCGACCTCATTAGGCTGATCCAGCAATCAAGAAAAGATGCCGATCTTGAGGTCACAGACAGGATTTTCGCTGAAGTCGAATGGTCGCCAGCGAACCTCACCGAAGTTAAGTCTCACGAATCTACGATCCTCGCAGCAGTTCTGGCAAACCACATCGAATGGCTACCTGGCGATTCAGAGCCAAAGATTAGTTTGCGGCCAGAGTAGCGAATTTACTCACCCTCCAAGGGTTCCTTACGCTGCAGCGCAGAAAAGAAAGGATCGTCAATCTCCTCGCCGCTTACCGCCTCGCGAGTGGGCCGTTCGGGAGCACTCGCCGGGATTGAGGTGTTAGCAACTTCATCGATCGCTGCCACGTGACTTGAGGGTTCCTCTGCTGGATGCGTTACCGGTGGTCCGTCGGGCCTACCGCTCAAATCTCGCGCTATCTCCCCTAACGCACGCCGGCGAGTTTCAATCAATTCAGCTAATTGATCAGCGTCGCTTCGACGAGCCGCTATCCGCGCATCGAGTTCCAATAACTCTTCTTCAAGTTCAGCTTTCCGCAGCAAGGCTTCACTCGCCGCCAGTTCGGACGAGGAGGCAACAAGCACGTCAGCTAGCAAGTCACCGATTTGCTCCCTCGCTGCGGAGACAGCGTCGGCCACAACGTCGTCAGCAGTCTCATGGGCGAGTGCAACAATTTGTGCAAGTCGCTCGGCTTGCACTGTTTTCGACCCAATTGCGATCGAGGCTTCGTTTATCGTGCTCTCCACCGGAATCGCTTCGGCAAGATCAACGTCGACGATCGGCTCCACTTCAACTCGCGGTGCCGTCGACAGGGCTTCCCGGATACTCTCAACTGCTTCCGACCGCCCATCATGGACCTGATGGCCCTCTTCAGACCCGCTGTGAGAGACTTCCCTCTCCGCTTGAATTAAGCGATCTGCAACCTCATCAAGGCGCACTTGCATCTCTGCGATGCCGGCGGCGACTCGCTCAAGGAAGTCGTCAACTGCTTCCGGGTCATACCCTCGGAAACGTTCCGGAAAATGTTGCGTTTCCAGCAACTTTGGGGTCAATTCCATGTGCTGACACTAACAACAAGCAACTCTTGCCGAAACCGGGAACCGAAATAGCTCTTTAGTTACATCCCAATATGGCGCCAGCGAGAACCCATTGAATCAGTATTAACACAACGATGGGTGAAAGGTCGAGACCGAAACCACCGAGTCGAAGCGGCGGAAGAGCCCGCCGCAGTGGCCCCATAAGAGGTTCTGTTACTTTAACCAGAAAGCCCCTGACAACTGCGACTGGGCTATCGTTCGCAATGGGTATCCAACTGAAGATTATCCTGCCAAAAATCGCCAACACATATATGTCGCACAGGGTGCATAAGACCTGAGTCACTCTTAGAACCTTCGAATCAGTAGTGCAAGCCCCGCTCTTGGAGTCGCTGACGCTCCTCCTCAGCAAGGTTCACATGGGATGGCGCGAGAAGATATACCTGGTCCGCTACCTTTTCCATTTTGCCCCCTAGGGCATAGCAAAGGCCACTAACAAAATCGATGATTCTTCTCGCAAGATCTCTATTCGCAGTTTGGAGGTTGACGATGACAGGCTGGTCCGCCTTGAAACGATCTGCAAGTTGCTGGGCGTCGTTAAAGTTGCGCGGCGCAACAACATGAGGCTTTGCGCTCGTAATCGGAATCGTCCTAACCGAACCCGTCGATACTTCTGATACACCCGTTCCCACGCTCTCTGAGCGTTCTGGCATGGTAAGCGGCTGGGCAGGACTAGTAACTACCGTTACCTGTTCGTCAGGGATAGACGCCTCTCCGCCCTGCTGACGCCCGTCCAACTCATCGTATTGTTCGTCGGGACCTAGTCCCAAGTACAACATCGCTTGCCGCCACATAGAAGCCATTTGCGTCCTCCTACATGGGAGCGTACCGCGCTCTCAGCGTTGTGGGCGATCACCAAACAAAGCAGTTCCTATTCTCACCATCGTGCTTCCTGCCTCTATCGCGATCTCCAGATCATTAGTCATTCCGATCGACCGTTCGGGAAGCTCGTGATCATCGGCAAAGTCAACCAACTTTTTGTACGCTACGCGAATGTCGGCAGGGTCACCTTGGGGCCCGATTGCCATGGCTCCTACTGGGTTGAGCCCTTTGTCCCGCACAAACGACACAAGCTCACTTGCCTCGGAAAACTCGCAGCCTCCTTGCGAATCGTTCCCTGCGATATTGATTTGTAGCATCACATCAGCACCTCCGGCTCGCTTGCTTAGCTCTTCGATAAGAGACACTCGGTCCACGGTCTGCCAAGTCCCAACGATCGGCTCTATCTTGCGAACTTTATTTGTCTGCATTTTCCCAATGAAATGGACACTCAACTCACTTTGGAGGCTTTCACCCAACTGGGACCATTTGGCTTCTAGCTCTTGAGCGTAACTTTCACCGATCGACATAAAACCACATTCTGCAGCGGTCTCAATCACCTGCGCGTCAAATCCCTTAGTTACAGCAAGGATCTGGACTTTTGTGCCTCCCAATGACCTCACCCTCTCCCGGAGACGGCCAGCTCTGTCGACTATTTCCTCCCTTGAGACAGCTCTTACGGGTTTCACGTTGGAACCCCTATACGGGCCAACAACGCGAACCTCTCTTCGTCGCCATTTGCTCTATGTGACCAGTAGCGATTATCAAGCGCTGTGCAACGACCAAGACGGAGATCTAGGCCGACCTTCTCTCGCCTCAACACCGCCTCTACTCCAGCTCCCAAATCTAGAGCCGGTCGGCCTTCCGCAGTTACGGCAGCGACGTGTGGCCCAATGAGTGCAATCATTTCGTTCAAATCTTCCACTCCGAACTCGTAGCAATTAGGCGAGATATGCGGACCGACAACAGCCGAGATGCTGTCGCCACCAAGCCTTTTCATTTCCCGCACAGTGTTTTCGAGAATCCCTGAGCGGATGCCCTTCCAACCGGCATGAACAACCGCCACTAAGGGCAGCGTTAAGCCAGAAGTGTAAAGAGCTACCGGCACACAATCTGCCACTCTTACCCCTATCCATGGCCCCTGCTCGTCAGTAACGAGCGCGTCGCCTTCCATTCGCTCTCGCTGTTCCCGACCCCTCACGAAAAGGACACCCCCGCCGTGAACTTGTTTGGGGAAAATCACTTCCTCGCGTTCATCGGATAGAAAATCGTCCAAACACGCGTCTCCGTCTATTTGTTCAGAAATACGAATTTCAACAAGCTGATGCTCCGAAAGGCGACGATGTAGGGTCAGCACAGTCCGGCCTTCTGAAATCCGCGTTACTTGAGAAAGGATGGAACATCGAAATCATCGTCATCATCATCCTCGGCAACCCCGACGCTAACTTCTTCTTCGCTCTCGAAAATGTCGGCTATGTCACCTATAGCCGCCGAAGTGCTAGTGCGAGTTGACCCCGCCGTGCCATCCTCCCAACGATCGAAACCAGCGGCTATGACCGTGATCCTAATTTCGTCGTCCATAGCGTCATCTATTACGGTGCCAAAAATGATGTTTGCGTCAGGGTGAGCAACGTCGTGAATGACGTCTGCAGCGTCGCGCACTTCATGCAACCCGAGACTTTCCGACGCTGTGACATTGAGCAGGATGCCCCTCGCTCCTTCGATCGATGCCTCAAGCAGCGGGCTGGACACCGCTTGACGGGAAGCATTCTCAGCGCGGTTTTCTCCGTGTGCTCGACCAATTCCCATAAGCGCCGAGCCAGCATGCGACATAATCATTTTCACATCTGCAAAATCAGTATTGATAAGCCCTGGAGTGGTTATCAGTGTTGTTATTCCCTGCACTCCCTCTCTTAAAACATCATCAGCCATTTGGAAAGCGTCGACCATCGTGGTGTTTTCATTAGTAACGCTCAGTAGCCGGTCGTTTGGCACAACAATCTGAGTGTCGACCTTTTCTCTCAATTCCTGAATGCCAGAATCGGCTTGAACTGCTCGCCTACGGCCTTCGAACATAAACGGCCTAGTCACTACCCCGATTGTCAGCGCGCCCTCTTCTTTAGCGATTTCCGCAATGACGGGAGCAGCTCCGGTACCCGTGCCCCCTCCTTCACCTGCAGTGATGAACACCATGTCGGCGCCCTCAAGAGTGCTTCTGATCTCCTCTGTATGTTCTACAGCAGCTTGTCTACCGACTTCAGGGTCGCTCCCGGCACCGAGGCCACGCGTTAACTCCCGACCAATGTCCAACTTGATATCAGCGTCACTCATCAACAGCGCCTGCGCATCTGTATTAACCGCGATGAATTCAACTCCAGACAGACCGGACTCGATCATTCTGTTGACTGCGTTGCATCCTCCGCCACCAACACCAATGACCTTAATCACAGCTTGATAATTTTTGGGACTAGCCACTTTCGCCACCTGCCCTCCCGGTATTTTGCTTATCTCTGGACTTGAGAAACGCAGCTTCCACTACCGAAGGTAGCGCAACTTTGCGACATCTATAGGCCGCCCGACGCAGGCTTCAAGCTTTTAACGACTTTCCCTAACATTATTGAGCCCACTTCACCTTAGGGACGCTAGGAACCGCTACATCTATCAACTGAGCTTTCTTCTCGAGTTTCTCCAAATGACCAAAAGTTGCCGCCAATGACACGACTTTTGCCCCCAAACGTCGGTTATCGCCAAACAACACTTCAGTCGAATTATTAAGAGTTCCAGCAATCTCGCCCTTGTCTTCCAAGCGCAACGCTAGAAACTCCTCGATCATCTCTGGCGACATCAGAACGAGAAGCGAAATCAGACTGGAACTATCGCTTTCTAAGGAAGACCCCGGAACTCCGGCAGCCCGGATACCGCTCAGTCGAGGCAATTCGGGAGGCAACTTCATCCCCGGACTTAAGACTGTGCCGTCCTCAGCAACCAATGCCCAGTAACTTTGTTGAGTCA
>Ga0209036_1001004_pt1 | contig 12140 bp, 15 predicted proteins | sample MarorgKNORR_S2LV_3_FD_188222 | JGI IMG/M metagenome (GOLD analysis project Ga0209036, IMG submission 188222) | Marine microbial communities from the Southern Atlantic Ocean, analyzing organic carbon cycling - DCM_A/KNORR_S2/LV (SPAdes) (version 2) | ecosystem: Environmental > Aquatic > Marine >... | reverse complement strand
AATCAAGAGTGGTCCCTGCGAGAAATATAAATGATTTTTTAGGCACTCTTACTTCAATTTCATGCTGAACAATAATTTTTTCATCATCTGAGGCCTTGCTATCAGTAATATCAAGATCATAAGTAAGTCCAGAACAACCCCCGCCTTTAACTGCAACTCTTAAGGCAAAATTAACTTTACCGTCTTGCTGAGCAAATAATTTAACTTTATTTGCAGCTTTTTCAGTAATTTCTATTGTATTTACGGGTACTTGATTAACCATTGTTATATAATTTTATTATATATTAATTTATAACTCTACAGAAAAAAAATAATATGGTTAAAATTTATACAAAAAATGGTGACGAGGGAGAGACTAATTTATTTTTAGGCGGAAAACTATCTAAAAACAATATAAGAGTTGAGGCATTTGGAACGGTTGATGAACTAGTTTCTTCTTTAGGATTTGCAAAAACACTTTCTGAAAATAAAAAAGTTATTGAAATACTAGAAATGTTGCAGCATTCTCTATTTAAAATTGGTGCAGAATTATCTTCAGATTCAAGCAAAACTGAAAGTATAATAAATGTAATTAAGAAAAATAACATTAATGAGATTGAATTGTTAATAGATAGTATTACTCAATCAATAGATTTAGGCACTGAATTTATAATGCCTGGCACTAGTTCAAGTTCAGCAGCAATTGATATATCTCGAACAGTTGCAAGAAGGCTAGAAAGAATAGTTGTAAGTATAAACAAGGTTGAGGCAGTTAATAAAAATATACTAATTTATTTGAACAGAATTAGTGATCTTTTGTTTGTATTGGGAAGACTTGAAGACAAAGGAAAAAATATAAAAAAAATTAGAGGCATACGAAAGAAAAAGTGAAAACTGATAACTTAATTTTAGGTATAGTTAATCATAGATATGCAAATATACATAGCGTAAAAAAGGCATTGAACTATATTAATTGCAATCATATTGAACTAAACAATCCGTCTGATTTTAATAATATTGATGCAATTATTTTGCCTGGGGTTGGAGCTTTTGATGCAGCAATGCAAGTTTTAAAAAATTCAGGTATGGCAAATTCATTGATTAAAGCAAATCTTAACAAAACACCAATTTTTGGAATTTGCCTTGGAATGCAATTACTTTTTGAGAAATCTGAAGAAGGTTCAGAAAAAGGATTAGGCCTCATAGAGGGTAGCGTAAAAAAAATCATACAAATTGATGATATAAAAATTCCACATATGGGCTGGAATGAAACTTACTATCAAAATAAAAGTAATATTTTTACAAAAATAAAAAATAAATCTTTTTTTTATTACGTACACAGTTACGAATGCGTGCCATTAAATAAGGACGTAATCACTTCTTATACAAATTATGGGAATAAAATTTGTTCTTCTATAGAAAATGAAAATATCATTGCAACCCAATTTCATCCAGAAAAAAGCGGATCAAATGGTATAAAAATTTACAAGAACTTTATAGATGGATTAGTGAAATGATTATTATTCCAGCTATAGATCTTATTGATGGTGAAGTAGTAAGGTTGCATAAAGGTGATTATTCGGAAAAGAAAATTTACGATGTAAACCCTATTAATTTATGCAACTCATGGAAAAAACTAGGAATCAAAAGAATACATATCGTAGACCTGCAGGGAGCTTTAAAAGGAAATCAAAAAAATTTAGAAACAATCAAAAAAATAAAAAGTAAAACAAATTTAGAAATTCAACTTGGTGGAGGAATTAGAAATTTTGAAACATCAAAAAAAATGATAGATTTAGGTATTTCAAAAGTTATTTTTGGTACGGCTGCAGTTAATAACCCAAAAGAAATTGACAAGGCAATCAATCACTTAGGCAAAGATAAAGTTATTGTGGGCATAGATCTTTTAAAAGGGAAAATAAAAATTAGCGGATGGACTAAAGAAACTAAAATTACATATCAAGATTTAATAAAAGATATGAAAAAAATTGGAGTTGAAGAATTTATGTTTACTGATGTCGAAAAAGATGGGACATTAACTGAACCAAATTATAATATGTTCACTGATCTTATAAAATTAACTGGAAATAAATTAATTGCTGCAGGCGGAATTTCATCTGAAGAGCATTTAATTAAATTGAATAAGATTGGCGTGCATGGGTCAGTTATAGGTAAAGCATTGTATGAAGGCAAAATAAATATTTCAAATATAAAAATATAGTCTAATGAAAAATAATTTAAGCAAAAGAATAATTCCTTGTTTGGATATAGATAAAGGAAGAGTAGTTAAAGGAAAAAGTTTTATAAACCTTGTAGATGCTGGCGACCCTAATGAATTATCAAAGTTTTATAATAATGAAGGGGCTGATGAATTAGTTTTCCTAGACATAACAGCCAGTCATGAAAAAAGGAAAGCAATTATTAATGTAGTTGAAAAAGTTTCTTCAGAAGTTTTTATTCCATTAACTGTAGGTGGTGGGATTAGAGATTTAGATAACATATCTGAACTACTACTAGCGGGGGCAGATAAAGTTTCAATAAATACTACAGCTATAGAGAATCCTGAATTTATAAAAAAATCTTCTAGTCAGTTTGGATCTCAATGTATTGTTGTTGCAATTGATGCAAAAAAAATAAATGACAGTTGGAATGTATATACTTATGGCGGAAGAAAAGATACTGGAATTAATGTTATTGAGTGGGCTAAAAAAGCGAATGAATACGGAGCTGGAGAATTACTTTTAACAAGTATGGACATGGATGGCAACAAAAAAGGTTACGATCTAGAGCTATTAAATGAAGTATCAAAAGTTGTTGATATACCTGTAATTGCAAGTGGTGGTGCTGGAACAAATCAACATATTCTTGATGCTTTTTTGATTGGAAGATCTGATGCTGTTTTGGCTGCAAGTATATTTCATTTTGGAGAATTAAAAATAAAAGACGTTAAGAAATTTTTAAATTCAAATAAAGTTTCTGTAAGATTGTAATATGAAAAATTTGGAAACAATGCTAATACCAGCAATAATACAGGATTCAAAATCAAAAGATATATTAATGATGGGCTATATGAATAGCGAGGCTCTTAAAAAAACAATTAAAGGGCCCAACGTATGGTTTTACAGTAGATCAAAAAAAAGGTTATGGGAAAAAGGTGAAACTAGTAAAAATTATTTAGAAGTTGTAAGTATCACTACTGATTGCGATAAAGATGTTTTACTGATAACTGTTAACCCAAAAGGGCCTACCTGCCACACAGGCAAAACATTGTGTTTTCACGATACAAATCTCGATAATTTAAATTTTGCAGATTCTAATATTGTCAATGAAATATTTGAGGTTATAGAAAATAGAAAAAATAATCCCGAATCTAAATCATATACTTCAAAATTGTTTTCTGAAGGAAATGATTTGATTTCACAAAAAGTGATTGAAGAATTATGCGAATTAATAGTTGAATTTAATTCAAATGATCAGAATGATGAGAGGATTATTGAAGAGGCATGCGATTTATTATTTCATCTTATGGTAATGATTTCTTATAAAGATATTAAAATTAATGCCTTATCTGAAGAACTTGAAAAAAGGAAAAGACATTAACCTTCGTTCAATTGTATAGCATATTTCATACTATCTATCGCAACTTCAATTTGATCATCATCGGGATTGCGAGTGGTAATTTTTTGGATTAAGATACCTGGGCCATTCAGAAGAGTCTTAAAAATTTTAAACTTACTCTTACTTCCAAATTTCAATAACTCATAGCTAATACCTGCTATGACAGGAACTAATAAAATTCTAGAAAATATAAATAATATTATGTTCTCTCTGGGGAAAAACATAAAAACAACTATGCTGACCATTACAACAATCAATATGAATGAAGTGCCACACCTTGGGTGCTCCTTAGTATAGTTAAAAAGAGATTCTTTGTTTAATTGATTACCATCTTCGTGAGCCCATACAGCCATATGTTCAGCACCATGATACTGGAAGACCCTTTTGATATCTTTGGAAAGCCCTATAAGAAAAATATATGCCAAGACTAAAATTAATCTCAAGATACCCTCAGTGATTGAAATCATGATTTTATTAAACCCTATTTTTTCAAATAACTGGGAAATTAAAGCTGGTGTAACAAAGAAAAGGCCAATTGCTATAGAGAGCGAAATCATTATAAGTATTGCAAGGTTAAAGCCAGAATTACTTTTATCATCATCGCCGTTTTTTCCTTCGGCAACAATAGCAGAATAATTGAGTGCTTTAGTTCCAACAACGAGACTATCAATTAAATTTAAAATTCCTCTTATAACTGGAACTTTTAAAAATTCAGGTTTATAAAATCTAGAAAATTTAATCTCTTTTCTAATAATTTCACCTTCAGGTGAACGAACTGACATCACAGCAGTCTTTTTTCCTCTTATCATTACACCTTCAATAAGTGCTTGACCGCCATAAGTATTTTGTGAATTTTCGGACAATTTTATTTAATGCTGTATCTTCTTCTCATTCTTTCAACCCTACCTTCTGTATCAACAATTCTCTGTTCTCCAGTGTAGAAAGGATGACATTTACTGCATATTTCAACTTTAATTTCTTTTTGTGTTGCTCCAGTTGTATATTCGTGTCCGCAAACACAACTTACTTCTGCATTAAAATATTCTGGATGTATTTCGTTCTTCATCTTGAAATCACATTTACCCTTTTTTGTTCTTTTTTATCTTTTTGTACTCTTGGTTTCATATCAAATTCCACAATTCCGTCGATTAAAGCAAATAATGTGTGATCTTTCCCTACACCCACATTTTTACCAGGCTTAACTGAAGTGCCTCTTTGCCTAACTAAAATAGAACCAGCTGTAACTTCTGTTCCAGCAAATGCCTTTACCCCTAGCCTTTTCCCGGCACTATCTCTTCCGTTTTTGGATGTTCCTCCACCTTTTTTATGAGCCATTATTTTCCTCTTTTTTTACTTTGGGTTGCGATTTAGTTTTTGATGAGCTTTTAGAAAGCTCTTTGATTTCAACTGAGGTTAATTGTTGTCTGTGACCAATTCTGACCGTATGACGAGTTTTATTCTTGTACCTTATCCCTTTAACTTTAGGCCCTTTGAATTGTTCTTTAATTTCACCTACAACGCTTGAATTTTTAACAACAGGTTTACCAATATTAACTTTACCAGAAAGTGATGTTAGCAAAACATCTTCGAAAGCAACCTTTTCTCCAGGCTTACCGTCTATTTTTTCAATACTTAAAACTGTACCTTTTTCAACAAGATACTGTTTACCACCTGTTTTTATTACTGCGTAATCGTTCATAATAGATATTAATTTAACTAGAAAATTTTACATTTCTAATTGAGCGAGGTCAATATTTTTTATAAAAAATTAAATTAAATTTTAAAATTTCCAAATTAAAGGCTCATTATCGGTAAAATCAACATCATCAATCTTGCAAAAAATAATAGTGTGGTCCTCAACAATTTCAGCAGATTTTGGATCACAGAAAAAAACTACCGACGAATCTTTAATGTAATTAATACCTTTATTGTTTTTTAAAAATTCAAAATTATTTGGAATAATATCCTTATTTTTCTTACTAAAAAAATTAGCGTAGCTTTCTTGTCCGTAACTTAAAATTGAGAGACTAAACCCTTTGTTATCATCAATAAGTGATTTAGTATTTGAATCATTTGATAATGAAATTGCTAAAATCGAAAACTCTATGGAGACTGAAAAAAAACTGTTTATTGTAATTCCATGAATTGAATTATTGTCAGTAACCAATAAAACTCCAACAGTTGTTGGTAATAATTTCCATGCAGATTTTATATCTTTAGTAGACAATTATATTTTATTTTTTTGGTAGTGGCTTCTTTGTTTTTTCTTCACTATTTGAATCAGCTGCAACAGCTCTTATAGCTGAAATTTTATCACCTGATTGAAGCTTCATAAGTGTAGAGCCTTGGGTAGATCTTCCATAGATACTAATTTCATCCAAAGGAATCTCTTGGACCTGAGCTTTTTCTGTAAGAAGATAAACACTGTCAGATGTACCTGCATCTTTATCCATTTTAACTGACTGCGCATCAGCAACCTTGCCATTTTTAGTAGTAACTTTCATGGTTATAAGACCTTTTGATCCATGTCTTTGAACTTTAAAATGCTCCATTTTTGAAAGTTTTCCAAAACCTTTCTGGCTGGCAACAAGAATATAACTGTCTGGGTCTTTGGATGTAAGAACCATAGCAACAACCTTCTGCTTTGATTCTAATCTCATACCTCTAACACCTCCTGCAATTCTTCCTTGAGGCCTTACTTTTTCAATTGAAAATCTAATTTGTTTACCTGCATCTGAAACCATTACAACATCTGGGTAAACTTTAATTGCTGTTTCTTTTCCTTTAGAGTCAACAATACTGTAGTACTTTCTGCCCCCATCCTTTTTTAAAATATTTGAATCTTTTTTTTCAGATTCAGGATTAATTAAATCTTTATCAATTGAATTTATATCTACTTCGTTCAAACTATCAAGGACATAGGAAACTGCTCTATCAGGATTTTTCTTAATATCATTAAGCTTAATAATATTATTTTTATCTACTCCTTCTAGGGGCAATGCTAATGCTACAGAAATAATTTCATCGTCATTTTTTAATTTAAAGGAATGTAATCCTGATTTTCTTATATTTTTAAATTTAGAAATTTCCATAGTCTTTATTTTTCCGCTTTTCGTAGCCATTACTATGTAGGATTCTAAAGTTTGATTAATTTCAGGAACAGTAAGTATCGCATTAACTTTTTCTCTTTGCTCAAGAGAAATTATATTGTGCACTGGAGTCCCTCGACTATTTTTACTTTGATTTGCCGGCAGATCAAATACTCTTGAAGAAAATACTCTGCCTTTATCAGTGAAGAACAATATTGTGTCATGAGTATCAGCAATTTGCATGTAAGGTGTGACATCATCATCCTTGGTTGCTTTAAAACCTTTAACTCCTTTACCTCCTCTATGTTGCCTTCTAAAAGTATCGCTTTTTACTCTTTTTAGATAACCGTTCCTGCTCAAAGTAACGACGGACTCCTCATGGGGCTCAACATCTTCTCTATTCCATTGACCTAGTTCTTCTTTATGCAGTTTAGTTAGTCTTTTATCTCCATATTTATCTTTAAGGTCATTTGTCTCGTTTTTAATTACTTCATAAACCCTAGATTTATTTGCCAACAAATCATTCAAATCTTTGATAATTTCTTTTAATTCATTGTATTCTGATTCAATTTTTTCAGTTTCAAGTGCAGCAATTCGTCTTAATTGCATGTCAAGTATTGCCTGAGCTTGAATTTCACTTAAATCAAATCTATTTTTAAGAGCTTCTCTCGCTTCTTCAACTGGGCCAGCAGATTTAATTGTTTCAACAACTTCATCAATGTTTTGAAGGGCTATTCTAAGTCCTTCCAAAATATGAATCCTGGCTTGCGCTTTTTTTAGCTCAAATTCAGCTCTCTTTGTAACAATATCAACTCTAAATTCAACATAATATTTTAAAATTTGTTTTAAATTTAAAACTCTTGGGGAGCCATCAACTAAAGCAACCATATTTATTGAGAATGATGATCTTAATGGAGTTAATTTGTATAAATTATTTAGTACAACAAATTCACTTGCACCTCGTTTAAGCTCTACAACTAATCTAGTACCTTTTCTATCAGACTCATCTCTTACTTCTGATATACCTTCAACTTTTTTTAACTTCATAAGTTCAGCAATTCTCATTACAAGATTAGCCTTGTTCACCTGATAAGGAAGTTCATCAAAAACTAATCTAATTCTATCTTCTTGCTTATTCATAAATTCAACTTTATGGTTAGCTTGTATCATTACTCTGCCTCTACCTGTTGAATAAGCAGATTTAATACCATCAGTGCCCCATATATGAGCTCCGGTTGGAAAATCAGGTGCCTTAATATATCCCATAAGATCATCCACTGAACATTCTGGATTATCAACCATGTAAACAATTGCTTCACAAACTTCTGTTAAATTATGAGGTGCCATATTAGTTGCCATGCCAACAGCAATACCCTGAACTCCATTAACTAAAAGATTTGGGAGGGTTGCAGGTAAAGTACTTGGCTCTTGTATAGATGCATCAAAATTATCATTCCAAGGAACAGTTTCTTTCTCAATATCAGAAAGCATGGTATCTGAAATAGGCCTTAATTTTGCTTCTGTATACCTCATTGCGGCAGCTGAATCACCGTCGGTTGAACCAAAATTACCTTGGCCCTCTACAAGCATGTACCTCATTGACCATGATTGGGCCAGCCTTACCATAGCTTCATAAATTGCTGAATCGCCGTGAGGGTGATATTTACCCATAACTTCACCAACAAGTCTTGCGCTTTTTTTGAACGATGAACTTGACCTCATGCCAGTATCATACATGGCGTATAATATTCTTCTTTGAACTGGCTTTAATCCATCTCTGACATCTGGAAGCGCTCTAGATACGATTACACTCATGGCATAATCTAAGTAAGAATTAGACATTTCCTCTTCAATGCCAATTAGCCTTATATTGTCTTTTTCTGGAAGTACCATTTTAATAAATATTGTTTATCATTAAATATTAAAAATCCCCCAAATAAATATCAATAAATTTAATCTGAAATCCAACTTAAAATATTTTCAAATCTTGAAGGCATTTTATTTGATGAAAAAATTGGCCAAATAATACCCATAATATTTCCTTTTCCTTCAAATTCTATTGCTTCAATGCACCCATTATTTAAATTTATACTTGATGGTAAAAAATTATTAGGTATATTTTCTATAGGTATCTCATAATTATTAAAATAATTTGTTTTTAAAGGCCCTGCACCACCGATAATTTCAGCAAGCCTTGAGCCCAATGAGATAAAAGTAGACCCATCTCCTGAAAATGATCTTTCCACCTTTTCATTAGAATCTTTTAAAGCGTTAATTAAAGAAATTAAAGCTCTCCCGACAGCCAATACTTTTATATTTTTTTTTATTGCATAATCAATAAATGGTTTTAGGTACAATGGCTCAAGTTCTCTAGAAATTAATATTCCAGTTGTTTTTAAAGTTATGTCCTCTATGTGGATCAAATTTCTAAGATTAATTTCGACTTCATTATTTTTAAAAATTAATTTAATTTCGTCTATTTTTTTTGAATCATTTAATAGAAGTGTTTCCATAATTAAAAGGGTATGTTGTCTACACTAAACCATTTACTTTGGTTGCCATTTAATAATGCTCCATTATTTTTAATAACATCAAATATTTCAATTTCAGCTATCGGTTGCCTTGCTCCATCTTGATAAATCAAAGGATAGTAACCTAAAGGATTTTCATTGAATACTAAATAATGATTTTGATCTTTATCAAGGTAGCTTAACCCTAAATCTTTATCTACATTAAATGGCATTATCAATCCCATAACGCTATCAGGACTAATTTCTTGAGTTAATGCATTTACAACAGTAAATACTGAAGAAATTAATTCATTGAAATTTTTATCTTCCAATTTAATCCAAAAAACCTCACCCTTTTCATCAATTAAATTATAAATAGTTGTAGAATTTTCAATACCATCATTTAAAATGCTACTTAACTTGCTTTCACAAAATACTTTTATTTGATCCTCTTTCTCCCAACACATTACACCTACTATATTTCTAAATGAAACAACTTTTTTTTCGTTAAGATTTTTAATTGATGAAATAGAATTCCATAATTTTTGAATAGGGTCATTTTTGAAAAATTTAGAAAAAAATCCAGAAGTCAATTTAGATGCCTCTTTGTTTCTCAAGATCTAATAACCTCTTAATCCTATCTTGGACAGGAGGGTGAGTAGACATTAATTTAGAAATATCATTTCCAGAAAGTGCTGGAATAATCATAAAAGCATTTGCAGTTTTAAATTGTCTTAAATCTTGACTAGGTATACTTATTGTTGAAATTGAAATCTTTTTTAATGCAGAAGCTAATTGAATCGGTTCCCCAGTCAAACTAGCACCAGTATAATCTGCGCCATATTCCCTATACCTTGTTAATGCCAGGACTAATAATTGGCCAATAAAATAAACGATCATAGTAACAATATAAAGTACAAATATTGCTCCAGCACCTCCATTATTATCTCTATTTCTTCCCATTCCACCAAAAAGCATATTCCAAAAAAACATTTGCATTAAAAAGCTTGAAAGCATAACAAAGAAGTTAGCTATAGCTAGCACCTTTACATCCCCATTTATAATATGTGCTATCTCGTGAGCAATGACGGCTTTTAATTCACTGTGATTTAAATTTTCTCTCAGCCCTGTTGTTACAGCAACTAGAGAGTTTTTAGGATTTCGTCCGGTTGCAAAAGCATTAAGAACGTTGGATTTCATGACAGCGATTTTTGGTGGATCTATGCCAGCTATATGACTTAACTCTTCAACAATTTTATAAAGTTCAACATCATCTGACCTATTAATTATCTTTGCTCCTGAAGACCACAAAACCATCTTGTCAGACATAAAATATTGAATTGAGCCAAAAAATAAAACTATTACAACAATAAAACCAAATTGTATTCCAAATGCATTTAGAATAAGTGCAAAGAAAAAATATAGAATGCCTAATAAAAACCAAGTAAAGTACATTCTTAATACCAATTCTTTATCTCTTTTAAAATTTCTCATAGTATTATTTTAATACATTTATAAGATTCACAACTAATAAAAAAATTAAAATGATTAAATATGGAAAATTATAAAGAATATGAAAATTTTTGTGTAAAAATATCAAAAATTGCTGGAAATTATGTTTTAAATAATTTTGAAGGAAATTTTGAAATATTCTCTAAAGACAAAAAGAATAATTTAGTTACAGAAATAGATCATAATACTCAAAAAATTATAATAAAAAACATTAAAGAAAGTTACCCTCACCATATAATTGTTGGAGAGGAAGACAATATTAAGTCAATTCAAAATACTTCAGAATATATTTGGGTAATAGATCCTATAGATGGAACAACTAACTTTGTAAATGGAATACCAAACTTCGCAATTTCTATTGCTTTACTTAAAGACTACGAACCTATTGCTGGGGCAATCTGGATTCCCTGGCCAAATGATAAAAAATCATTAATTTTTTCTTCTTCAAAAAATAATGGCTCTAGTCTTGGGGATTTAAAACTGGACTTAAATAAATATAAAAATTCTAACTTAGAAGAGGGTTCGGTTTCATCATATTCTTCTTTTAGTTCATTAATAGGAAATAAAGACAGAAATATAAAGCCATGGGATAAAATTATAAAAGGTGAAAAAAGGGTAATTGGCACAGTTGCATATGAAATGGCTCTTGTTGCAAAAGGTGTAATAAAGTTTGGATTATTTGGACCAGCAAGTATTTGGGATTTTGGAGCAGGACTCCTATTGATTAAAGAGGCTGGTGGAGTTATTTATTTCTTGGACGAAAATTATAACCTGAAAGAAAAGTTTAATTCTTTTAAACCATTAATAGAAAAAAATAAATCTATTGATAAAAAAATTATTTATGAATGGACAGGGCAATTTTTAATTGGTGACTCAAGAATAATGAACCTAGAAGATTCAAAAAAATTCGTCTAACAGTTACTTAGCATGATATATTAATCTTTCATTTAGTAGGAACGAACATTGAAAATTGAATTATACGATACAACTCTCAGGGATGGGGCTCAACAGTCCGGAATATCTTTATCTCTTAAAGATAAAATAAATATAACTCTAAAGCTAGATGAATTAGGGATTGACACTATTGAAGGCGGTTATGCTGGCTCAAACCCTAAAGATGATGAATATTTTAAATTGATACAAAAAGAAAATATTAAAAATTCTAATATTAGTGCTTTCGGTTCGACAAGAAAACCAAATTCAAATATTGAAGAAGATCCTATAGTTAATGCATTATTGAGTTCTGAAGCAAAGGTTTTGGCAATAGTGGGCAAATCATCTTCTAAGCAAGTTCTTAAAGTCCTTGAAACATCTCTTGATGAAAACTTAAAAATGATTGAAGAGACTATAAATTTTTTATCAAACAGAGATAGAAGGGTTATATTTGATGCAGAACATTTTTTCGATGGATTTTATTCAAATAAAGATTATG
>Ga0209036_1001003_pt1 | contig 12145 bp, 11 predicted proteins | sample MarorgKNORR_S2LV_3_FD_188222 | JGI IMG/M metagenome (GOLD analysis project Ga0209036, IMG submission 188222) | Marine microbial communities from the Southern Atlantic Ocean, analyzing organic carbon cycling - DCM_A/KNORR_S2/LV (SPAdes) (version 2) | ecosystem: Environmental > Aquatic > Marine >... | reverse complement strand
TCAAAAGTAAGAGCTAACATACCTTGTTTCTTTAAATTAGTTTCATGAATCCTTGCAAATGATTTTACAATTACAGCTTTCACACCAAGGTGTCTTGGCTCCATGGCTGCATGCTCTCTAGATGATCCTTCTCCATAATTATGATCACCAACAACTATTGTGCTAATATTGTTTTTTTTATAAAATCTTTGAGTCTCAGGAACTGGACCATATTCACCAGTAACTAAGTTCTTAACATTATTAGTTTTCATATTAAATGCGTTAACAGCTCCTATCAAGCAGTTGTCTGATATATTATCAAGGTGACCTCTAAATCTAAGCCATGGACCAGCCATTGAAATATGGTCAGTTGTACATTTCCCATATGCTTTAATTAGTAATCTTGCATTAGATATATTTTTACCATCCCATGGTTCAAAAGGGTTAAGGAGTTGAAGTCTTTGTGAATCCTCGTTAACTTTTATCTCTATACTTGAACCATCTTCTGGAGGCTCTACATAACCATTTTCCTCAACTGAAAAACCATTTTTCGGAAGTTCATCTCCAACAGGAGGTTCAAGTTTGATCTCTTCATTTTCTGAGTTAGTTAAGGTATCTGTAATTGGATTAAAATCTAATCTTCCAGATAGCGCTATTGCCATAACCATCTCAGGAGAAGAAACAAATGCATGAGTATTTGGGTTTCCATCATTCCTTTTTGCAAAATTTCTATTAAATGAATGAACTATTGAATTTTTCTTATTATTATCTTCTCCCTCTCTATTCCATTGTCCAATACAAGGTCCACATGCATTAGTAAAAATTTTTGACTCTAAATCCTCAAATATTTTTATTAAACCGTCTCTTTCGGCTGTATATCTAACTTGTTCAGAACCAGGGTTTATTCCTAGTTTAGATTTTATTTTTAATTTGCTTTTTTTTGCTTGAGAAGCAATAGATGCAGCACGAGACAAATCCTCATAAGAGGAATTAGTACAAGAGCCTATTAAACCCCAATCTACATCTAATGGCCATTTTTCTTTTGCAGCTTTCTCCTTCATCTCAGATACAGGAGTTGCTAGATCAGGTGTAAATGGTCCATTAAGATGAGGTGATAATTCATCAAGATTTATCTCAATTACTTGATCAAAGTATTTCTCTGGATTAGCATATACTTCTGGATCAGCGGTAAGGTGATGTTTTATTTCTTCTGCAGCTTTAACAATATCAGTTCTTCCAGTTGAATTAAGATACCTTTCCATAGACTCATCATATCCAAAAATTGAAGTTGTAGCACCAACTTCAGCACCCATATTACATATGGTTCCTTTACCAGTACAGGATAGTGATTTTGCACCTTCTCCAAAATATTCAATTATTGCCCCTGTTCCACCTTTTACAGTAAGTATTCCTGCAACTTTTAATATAACATCTTTTGCAGAAGACCAACCATTTAGATTTCCTTTTAAATGAACTCCTATTAATTTTGGAAATTTTAATTCCCACGGCATTCCAGCCATAACATCAACAGCATCCGCTCCACCAACACCAATAGCCACCATACCGAGACCTCCTGCATTCACTGTATGTGAATCAGTCCCAATCATCATTCCTCCTGGAAAAGCATAATTCTCAAGGACAACTTGGTGAATTATCCCTGCCCCAGGCTTCCAAAAACCTATACCGTATTTTTTTGATGTAGACTCGAGAAAGTCAAATACTTCAGAACTAACTTTATTAGCTTGCTGCAGATCTTTTTTTGCTCCAGATTGAGCTAAAATCAAATGATCACAATGAACAGTTGTAGGAACAGCAACCTTTTGTTTCCCTGCCTGCATAAATTGTAATAGTGCCATTTGGGCAGTAGCATCTTGACATGTAACACGATCGGGTCCAAAATCTACATAATCAACACCTCTTATATATGGACTAGATATTTCTTCATTCCATAGATGAGAATACAGAACCTTTTCAGACAAAGTTAAGGGCTTTCCTATAACCTGTTTTGCACGTTCAATTTTTGAGGACATCTCAGAATAAACTCTTTTTATTACATCTATATCAAAAGCCATAAAATAAATTTCAGTACAAAAATAATATAATATTATTTAGTTTTAGAGACTATTTCTTCTATTGTTTTTAAATCAGAGTCTAAGGTATTTGAAGATTCAGACTTAAGAATCCCTGATAAATGAATTTCTTTAAAGCCTAAATTCTTAAATTCTAAACAGTTCTCTTTGTTTATTCCTCCGCCTGGCATAATCGTGATTCTATTATTAGAGTATTTGTTTAAAGAAATGAGATTTTCGATGCCATTTATTGCATCAGATTGATTGCCAGAACAAAGAATCCTTGAGAATCCACTATCTACTAGCATGTCAATAGACTTTTTTTGATTATTTAAGTTATCAAAGGATCGGTGAAAAGTTAAATCTAAGTTGTTTGTAAGTTCTCTAACATCATTGATAAATTCATCGTCAATTTCTCCATTTAATTTTATTGAACCAACCACAAATCCATTTATCCCTAATTCCATTATTGACATGATACTCTTTTTCATTTTATCAATTTCATTACTATTGTATATAAAGTTACCAGGCCTTGGTCTAACCAAAACATGAATTGGTATTTTGGAAATATTTAAAGCTTCTTTGATAAATTCAATTGAAGGTGTTAGCCCACCAACATTATAATTTGAACATAACTCAATCCTGTCAGCTCCAGCCATGTTAGCATTTAAAACAGACTTTATAGTTGTTGCACATATCTCTATAATCATGATTTATAGTTAAAACTTTTACTTTATAATAAATTTAGTTAAATTCATTTTGGTTTATGGAAATAATAAACAATTCTAAAGAATATGACGTAATTGTTGTTGGTTCTGGAGCAGGTGGAGGTATGGCAACAAAAATTCTATCTGATGCAGGCCTTAAAATTGCCGTTGTAGAAGCAGGCCCTTATTTTGATCCTGCAAATCCAGATCAAATGACTCAATTAAAATGGCCTTGGGAATCTCCAAGGAGAGGATCTGGAACTACAAGAGCTTTCGGTGACTTTCATATGTCTTATGGGGATTGGGAAGTAGATGGAGAACCATACACAGTTGAGAAAGATACTAGTTTTAGATGGTGGAGATCAAGGATGTTAGGTGGTAGAACAAATCATTGGGGTAGGATATCTTTAAGGTTTGGACCAAAAGACTTTAAGAGTAAAGACTATGACGGCTTGGGAGAAAACTGGCCTATTAGCTATGATGATATAAAACCCTACTATGATAAGTTGGATAAACTTATTGGTGTATTTGGAACTAAAGAAAACATTTTTAATGAGCCTGACGGATTCTTTCTACCTCCTCCTAAACCAAGATTACATGAATTGTTTTACATAAAAGGAGCAAGAAAATCTGGTGTCACAGTTATTCCTTCTAGACTATCAATTCTAACTAAGAGAATCAATAATACTAGAGGGGTATGTTTTTATTGCGGTCAATGTGATAGATCATGCTCAGCATATGCTGATTTTTCATCTAGCTCTTGTTATGTAATACCATCATTAAAGGGAGGAATGGTTGATTTATATACAAACTCTATGGTTATTGAAGTAAAAACAGATAAAAATGGAAGGGCAACAGGAGTTTCTTACATAAATAAGGATAATGGAAGAGAATACTCAATTAAAGGCAAGGTTGTTGTCTTAGCTGCCTCTGCATGTAGCTCCGCTAGGATTTTATTAAACTCTAAAAGTAAAGCCCATCCTAATGGATTAGGGAATAGCAGTAATCTTATTGGAAAGTATTTACATGACACAACTGGAGCTGGAAGATCAGTTTTTATTCCAGATCTTATAAATAGAAAAACATATAATGAAGATGGTGTTGGGGGTATGCATGTTTACTCTCCTTGGTGGCTAGACAATAAGAAACTTGATTTCCCAAGAGGGTATCATATAGAAATTGGCAGAAGTTTTACAATGCCTGAATACGGCTTTGGATATAATCCAAATGAATTTAATAAATTCTTTGGGTTAAAAGTTGGAGGTTATGGAGATAAGTTAAGGCAAGATGTAAAAAAATATTATGGTTCAACAATTGGACTATCTGGAAGAGGTGAGGCAATTCCAAGAAAAGATAATTATTGTGAAATAGACCCTAATACAAAAGATAAATGGGGTATCCCTGTTCTTAAGTTTAGATATAAATGGTCTGATTATGAGTTAAAACAAGCTAAGCATATGCATGATACTTTTGAAGAGCTTGCATACAATATGGGTGGGATTGCTTTAGGTAATAAGCCTACTAAAGAACAGAATTATGGTATATCTGCTCCTGGTGAAATTATACATGAAGTTGGAACAACTAGAATGGGGAATGATCCTTATAATTCTGTAGTTAATAAATATGAAAGGCTTCATGATGTAGATAATGTATTTGTAGTTGATGCGGGACCATTTGTTTCTCAAGCAGATAAGAATCCTACTTGGACAATTATGGCCTTGTCATGGAGAACATCTGAATATATAATTGATCAACTAAAAAAACAAAACATATAATGGACAGAAGAGAATCTATCAAAAATATACTTTTAGGGTCAATTGGTTCATCAGTTTTGTTAGAAAGCTGTGTCTCTTCTCTTGACAAAGAAGTTTTAGATAAAATATGGGAATATCAATATGGAAGGACTCCTGAAGAAAAAGAGAGAGATAAGAAATTTTTAAACTCAAAGTTTTTTAATGAAAATGAGTTAAAAACAATTGAAAAAATTGCAAATATTATTTTACCTCCTAATGAAATTGGTAATATAAATGATGCTGGTGTAGTTGAAATGTTTGAATTTATTGCGAAAGACTGGAGTACCCCTGCGCATAATAACTATGGTGAAAAAGTTTTAAGACGAGGTGTAATTGTTTTTGATGAATTATGTTCTGAAAAGTTTGGACTAAAACTATTAGAATGCTCTGAGTCTCAAATTAAATTACTTTTTGATGAGATTTCATATGAAGATAAGTCTTTAAAAGATCAAAAAGAAAGTGTAAAACTTTTTGCAACATTTAGAGGTATGGTTGTTACAGGATATTTTACTTCTGAAATTGGTATTAAAGATCTAGACTATAAAGGAAATACACCAAATGTATGGGATGGTGTGCCTAATGATGTTTTAGATCAATATAAAGGTATTGTCTCCTATGATAAAGAATGGATTGATAAATGTGTTGATCAAAGTAAGAGAGGAGAAATTGCCGAGTGGGATGAAGAAGGGAATCTCTTAACATAAAATAAGCCCATATTTAGTGAATTTGCGTAAACTCCTTTTAAACAGGATTAAGGCTAATCAAATGATCAAGGATCTATTCTAGATAGCTTGCTTTAACACTTGTACTCACCTTTTTTAATTGTATACTCGTTGAGTTTACCAAAGTATCACTAATACAGGCTTACAATAAATTTAAGAACTTATATTATATTATCAATAGAATCAATCATTTTTGTGATCTTTTCATCAATTTCATTATCAGTTACACTATTATTACTAACATTTTGTTGTAGCTTAGCTGCAAACTGAATACAAGCCATTGCTAGAAGGTCTTGTTTGTCTTTAACAGAATAGTTTTCTTCAAGTTTTTTAAGACTAGATTCAATTTTTTTAACCGCGTCCCTGAAGAAAACCTCTTGAGATCTTTCAATTGTTAGAGGGTATAATCTGTCTCCAATATTTAATTTAATTTTTATATAATCACTCATACTCAGCTTGTTGATATATCATTTATACAATCGTCTATTTCTTTAATCATATAATCAATCTTATTTTTTAAAAATTGCTTATCCTTGTCATCTCCTTCAAAAGCACTCTTTAATTTAAGATTTTTTTTATGATCTTCTATTTCTTTGGTTTTAATGTCAAGATCAATATTTAATTGACTAAGTGTATTAGTTTTTTTTAATAATCTTTTATTTTCATTCTCAAGACTACTTATCTTTTTAAAAAGTTGATCTAATTTTAGTTTTAATTTATCTATTTTACCTGTCATTTTATATAAATAAGTTAAATCCTTATTAATTTATAAAAATCTTGAATTAAATTTGAATTATAATATGAGATTTTTAAAGAAATCATTTTTATTATTATTCCTACTTAGTATTCTTTTCAGATTAAACTCTCAAGAATACAATCTTAATTCACCTATTGATTTACCCTTAAATCTTTCGGGAACATTTGGCGAATTTAGAAGCTCACATTTTCATTATGGGCTAGATATTACAACAAATAAAAAATCTGGATATGAAGTCTATAGTATAGAGTCAGGTAGTATTATTAGGATAAGAGTAAGCACAAGTGGCTATGGAAAAGCAATATATGTAGATCACTTAAATGGACTGACATCTGTTTATGCTCATTTAAAAGAATTTTCACCTAAAATCCAAGAATATATAAAAGGGCAACAATACTTGAGAAAATCATATAATATTCAAAAGTTTTTTAATGTAGGAGATTTAGTTATCGATAAAGGAGAACTAATAGGATATTCAGGTAATACAGGAGGAAGCAGTGGTCCGCACCTTCACTTTGAGATAAGAGATACAAAATCTCAGAACCCTCTAAACCCTCTATCCTTTGAATATAAATATGAAGATACTAGAAGACCAATAATACGAAGCTTATATGTATTTGATGAAACTGATAGCTTTAAAAAGGATAATCCGAAACAATATCCTATAGAAAAAATAAATGACAGTATGTATAAGTCTAAAAAGGTCATCTATAATAATGATATTGGGATAGGTGTTGAAGTTTACGATAGACAATCTGGGAACAATTATAATAGAAATGGTATATATGAAATAAGAATGTATTTAGACTCAATTCTAAATTTTTCATATAAAATGGACAATATAAATATTTCCGAATCAATTTTTAGGAAAGTATTTTATGATTATTCACTATTAAAAACAAGAGGGATTAGAGTGCAGAAAATATACTACCCTCCTAATTCAAAATTAAGTTTCTTGAACCATAATACAAAAACTGGAATATTTGATTCAAATGATAGTATTAAAAAAGATGTTCAAATAGAAGTTATAGATTGGAATAATAATAAAAGTTATTTAAAATTTCAAATAGAGGGATCCCCCTCAAATATTAAAGAGAATCCTATAAGCGGAATAGAAATAGTTCCAGATCAAGAATATAAAATCAAAAGAGATAATGTAGAGGTAGACTTTAGAAGAAATTCATTTTTTAATAAAGTTGCACTAAATATAGAATTTAATAATGATACATTAAAAGTGGGAAAAGATATTCATCCGTTACGAAAATCATATAATATTAAGATTAATAAAAAAATAGAAGATTCGATAGTAAGGAGACAGTCTTATATTGGCTTTATTAATAAAAATGGTAAAATATCATATTTAAATACAAGTAAAAATAAAAACTCTTTTTCAGTAAATTCATCTATTTTAGGATCATATATACTTTCCAGAGATTCTATAAAACCAGAAGTCAAACCATTAAATTTTAGCTTAAATAAAGATATAAGTAAGCAAGGGACAATCAGACTAAGGATTTTTGATAATATCTCAGGAATTAAATCATATGAAGTGTTAATTAATAACAAATGGGCATTATTTGAATATGAACCAAAAAGTAATTTAATCTTTCATACAATTAAAGATGGAATAATAAAAAATGGAGAAAACAGTATTGATATAAAAGTTAAAGATGGCGTGGGGAATGAAACAAAAATGAATTCAAAAGTATACTGGTCTAATTAGGTTTATTACATGCTCCATCAATGAAAGAAGTAACTCCACCAAAAGTACTAGCATAACATATATTTGGATATGTAACACCGTCACATCCACAAACAGGCTCATATACTTCAATACATAAACCTAGCTCATCAATTTTAGATTCATCGATACATGTGTCTTGAGCATCATCACTATCTGAACATGAAAGAGAGAAAAACAAAATTAATGATGATAATATTATTTTTAATTTCATAATTACAAATTACAAACTATTAGCTTAAGCTCTTTATTGTTTCTATCAAATAATCAACTTCCTTTTTTGTGTTATAATGAGAAAAAGAGAATCTTACAGAGGGGTACTTTTTTAATTCATCAGTTTGTATTTCATTTAATACATGAGAGCCACTAGAACTTCCTGATTGGCATGCGCTTCCCTTTGAACAAGCAATTCCATTAAGATCAAGATGAAAATCTAACATAGATCCTTTTTCACTATCTAGAGGAAAACAAACATTAAGAATTGTGTATGTGCTTTTATCAAGGTTACCAGAAAGGCCATTAAAATGAATTTTTGGAAAAATTGATTTAATCTCATTAATAGCGTATTCTTTAATTGAACGAATATATTTTGATTCTTGATTAATTTTATCACATGAAACTTCTAGAGCTTTGGTCATACCAACAATATTATGAACAGATTCAGTCCCAGCTCTAAGACCTCTTTCCTGAGGACCTCCACATATAAAAGGACTTAATCTTGATGTCTTTCGTATAAAAGAAAAACCAACACCTTTAGGGCCATGAAATTTATGCGCAGCAGCAGATAAAAAGTCAATTTTGGTTTCTTCTAGATTAATTTCGTAATGCCCAACTGCTTGCACTGCATCAGTATGAAATAATGAGTTATTATTTTTACATAAACCTGACACCTTATCAACATCTAGTATATTTCCAATTTCATTATTTATATACATTAGAGTGACAAGTTTTTGATTACTATCTTCACTTAATAATTCCTCAAGATGATTATAATTAATTTCTCCTTTATCATCTAGATCTACATATTTAACCTCAACTCCTTCTTTTTTAAGTTCATCTAAAGTATGAGTGATTGCATGATGCTCAATTTTAGAAGATATAATTGTCTCTATACCAAGATCCTTAACGGAACACCTGAGTAATGAGTTATCAGACTCTGTACCTCCAGAATTAAATATTATTTCACTCGGTTCACAATTTAAAATTTCAGAGATTTTTTTTCTAGAGCTTTCTATGTAAGATTTTGCTGTTCTTCCAAAGGAATGTGTAGAAGATGGGTTTCCAAAACAATCTTTAAGTATATCTGAAATTTGGTTTATAACTTCATCTCTTACTTGTGTGGTAGCGGCATTATCAAAATATACATTCATTTGTTATTTCTCAAAATCAACTAAAGTTGAAGTAATAATTTCTATACACTCATTAAGCTGATCTTCTGTCATTACTAATGGCGGTGCGAATCTAATTATATTTCCTTGAGTAGGTTTAGCTAGTAGGCCATTATCTCTAAGCTTTAAACAAATATTCCAAGCAGTTTGACTTTCAGAATGATCATTTATAACTATTGCATTTAATAATCCTTTCCCTCTAACCAGTTTAACAATATTACTTGTTTTAATATAATCGTTGATTTTTGATCTAAATATTTCACCAAGTTTCTTAGCATTTTCAGGTAGCTTTTCTTCAATAAGAATCTCTAAGGATTTTTTTGCTATTGATGCTGCAAAAGGATTTCCACCATAAGTACTTCCATGCTGACCTGGTTGAATAACTTCCATAATTTCACTATCACATAGGACGGCAGATATTGGATAGGTCCCCCCACTTAAAGCTTTTGCTAAGATTAGAATATCAGGTCTAACATCTCCACAAGCAAGCAATGAACCTGTTCTACCAAGTCCAGTTTGAATTTCATCAGCAATCATCAGTATGTTATATTTTGTACAAAGTTCTCTAACCTCTTTTATGTAATTATCATCAGGGACGACTACTCCAGCTTCACCTTGAATTGGTTCTACTAGAAAAGAAACAACATTTTTCTCTTTAGCTAAAATATTTTCTAATGCATTTAGATCGTTATGAGGGATATGAATAAATCCAGGTGTATGAGGACCAAAATAATCTTTGGAACCAGCATGGGAAGAAAAAGAGATGACTGTCGTAGTCCTTCCATGAAAGTTATTATCACAAACAATAATTTTTGCTTTATTATCTTCTACTCTTTTTTTTAGATAACCCCATTTCCTTGAAATTTTTATTGATGTTTCAACTCCTTCCGCACCAGTATTCATTGGGAGTAACTGATCATAACCAAACAACTTAGTTGCGTATTCCATGTATTCACCAAGTTTGTTATTGTGAAAAGCTCTTGATGTTAAAGTTAAAATCTCAGCTTGTTCCTTAATAAGTTCAACTAATTTTGGATGGCAATGTCCTTGATTAACAGCTGAATAAGAGGAGAGAAAGTCATAATACTTTTTTCCGTTAACATCCCACAAATAGACACCCTCTCCTTTAGCTAAAACTACAGGTAAAGGATGATAATCATGAGCACCGTATTTCTTCTCTAGATCTAAGTGATAATGCGATAAATCATTTAAAATTTCTTGAGCCATTTAAATAGAGTTTCTTTATATAAGCAAAAATAGTAATTTTGGTAGATATTTATGTTTTCATGTTTATAAGATCTTATAAATTTTTTCTACTATTTTTCCTAATTACATCATGTGAGAAAGATGATATATGCCTGCAAGGTTCAGCTAACACTAATAGGATTACAATAGAATTCATAAATAGTGAATTTGAGACTACCTCATCACTCTCACTGAATAATATTAGAGGGATTAATAAAGATTCAATTATTTATGAAGACATAAACACAGATAAATTAAGACTACCCTTAAATGCTTCATCTAACAGAACAGATTACATATTAAATTATAATGAAATAGATGACACGTTATCAATTAAATATAAAGCGATACATCAATATTTAAATAGAGGATGTGGCTTTATATCAAACTTTATTATTGATAACAGTACAGAAAATTTAGTTAATAGCTCTGGGTGGATTAAGAAAATTTCAATTGTAAAAGATTCAATTTTTAATGAAGAGAAAACGAATTTATATATTCATTTTTAGTCTATCTACAATAAATTTTATTGTTGGACAAGAAATTCAAAACGAAGAGATTGACAGTTTAGATGTCAAGGAAAAGTTTATAAATATAGATAAGCTCAGCATAGGTGTTGATCTGTATAAACCTATTTATTCTTCTACAAACAATGATGATTTGAGTTATGAGTTAATTACAAGCCTGAGAATCTTTAAGGATTTTTCTATAGCTGCAGAAATTGGTTCATTAGATAAATATATAGAAGATGAAAATGTAAATTTTACTTCGACTGGAGAATATATAAAATTTGGATTTGATTATAACTTATTCAATAATTGGTCTGGAATGGATAATTCAATTTATTTGGGAATGAGATTTGCAACATCCTCATTTAATAATAAAATTGAAAACTATACCGTCAGGAACCCAGATTCATATTGGTCTAATAATGTTTTAAATGGTTTTGAAACAATTAATCATTCCAATCAAAATGCAAATTGGTTTGAATTTCTTGTTGGAATTAAAGTTGAAACTATAAAAAATATTTACTTTGGAATAAGTCTTAGATTAAATAGACTTATCTCAAATTCCTCACCTAATAATTTTACAAATCTTTATATTCCAGGTTTCAATAAAGTAACTGATGATAATTCATGGGGAAGTGGTTTTAATTACACTTTAACATACTCACTTCCACTAAAATTCAATAAAAAAGCCCCTATAAAATAGAGGCTCTTTTATAAGAAAAAGGCGGCGACATACTCTCCCACAATAAGTAGTACCATCTGCGCTGATAGGCTTAACTTCTCTGTTCGATATGGTAAGAGGTGATCCCCATCGCTATAACCACCTTAAAATTGTATTAAGGTCATAACATAAATGAAAATATCTGAGTCAACTACAATTAAGAAAGTTTGTTACAATAGACTTACGGGTAATTAGTATCACTTGGCTATGACATCACTGTCTTTACACCTATGACCTATCAACGTTGTAGTCTTCAACAACCCTTAAAAGAAATCTCATCTTGAAGTTGGTTTCGCACTTAGATGCTTTCAGTGCTTATCCATTCCCGACATAGCTACCCGGCAATGCTCCTGGCGGAACAACCGGTACACTAGAGGTCAGTCCATCTCGGTCCTCTCGTACTAAAGATAGATCTTCTCAAATTTCTAACGCCCACTACAGATAGAGACCGAACTGTCTCACGACGTTCTGAACCCAGCTCGCGTGCCACTTTAATGGGCGAACAGCCCAACCC
>Ga0209036_1001000_pt1 | contig 12179 bp, 10 predicted proteins | sample MarorgKNORR_S2LV_3_FD_188222 | JGI IMG/M metagenome (GOLD analysis project Ga0209036, IMG submission 188222) | Marine microbial communities from the Southern Atlantic Ocean, analyzing organic carbon cycling - DCM_A/KNORR_S2/LV (SPAdes) (version 2) | ecosystem: Environmental > Aquatic > Marine >... | reverse complement strand
ACTATAGTTATAATTGCCTCTTACTACTTTGTTTTTCAAGAAAATAATAAAATCATTCCAGATAATGATTTAAATAGTTCTAATACACAGTTAGAGGAAAATATTAATTTTATTCAAGAAAAAGATCTTAGTGCTTATCTAAAAAAAGAAGATATGAAAGAATACTTAACAAACTTTGAATTTGATCAGAGTATGAAGAAATTTATTGAGGAAAATCCAGATTTTATCTTAAATGTTTTGCGTGAATACCAATTAAATCAAAATAAATTAGAACAAGAAAAAATTAATAAAGAAAATATATCAAGCATACAAAATTTAAATTTACAAGCTCATCCTATGTATTTAGGTGATGCTAGTGGTACAAAAGTTATTTATGAATTTGTCGATTACAATTGTGGCTACTGTGAAAAATACCACCAGGAATTAATTAATGTGATGAAAGAGGATACTTCAGTAAAAATAGTTATAATACAAATGCCAATTTTAGGTAATTTTTCAAAGGATTTAACAACTATTGCTTTAGCTTCCTCATTACAAGGTGAATTTAAAACAGTTCATAACTATCTATATTCATCTGAAAGAAAATCAAACATGGAGGATATTTTAGCAGATCTATTTCTAAAGGGCGTTGATCTTCAAATACTTAAAAAAGATATGGACTCCCAAGAAGTGAAAGACTTTCTATCAATTCATAAGAGTTACGTCGATGAATTTAAATTTACTGGAAGCCCAGCAACAATCATAGGAAATCAAATTATTCCAGGTTTTATTGACCAAAGTAAAATTATTGAGATTTTGGAAAAAGAATTTTCCTGAACTCAATGAAAATTAGTAATTTCTCTAAGATTTCAACTAATATTTTTGGATCTCGCGTAACAGGTTTTATTAGAGACATACTTTTTGCAAACTATTTAGGTGCAAACTTAATGTCAGATGCATTTCTTTTTGCTTTTAGATTGCCAAATCTATTTAGAAGAATTTTTGCTGAGGGTTCAATGAATAGTGTTTTTATACCCCTATATGTTAATCAAGAAAAAATAAATTCGAAAATGGCCAAAGATTTTATATGGATAATTTTTAACTTTTTTTTTGTAATTACATTATTTATATCTTTTTTAATATTTTTATTTAGTGAACAAGTAATTTCAATACTAGCACCAGGGTTTTTATTAAATAAAGGTCAATTTTTATTTGCAAATGAGTTATTAAATATAACTTTTCCTTTTTTAATATTTGTAACTTTGTCGTCAGTATTGAGTTCAGTATTAAACGTTAAGGGAAAATTTTTCCTACCTTCTTTTTTATCAGTCATTCTTAATATTTTTATGATTTCATCATTAGTTATTTTTAAATCTGAGTCTCACTTTGCACTTGCTTGGTCAATGATTGTTGCAGGTTTTACTCAATTAATACTTTTATTTATTAATATAGGCGCTATTAAAATATTTTGGAGTACTGGATTAAAAAGTATTAACGAGCTATCTGGTCAGCTAAAAAAATTCTTTAAAAGATTTTCATATTCTTTACTGGGCTCTGGTATTATCCAATTAAATATTTTTATCTCAATGTTATTTGCTTCTTTAGTAGGTGAGGGTGCAATAAGCCAAATATATTACGCAGATAGAATAATTGATTTACCGTTTGCTCTAATTGCAGTTGCCATGTCTTTTACACTCCTTCCTTACTTGAGTAAAAATATTAGTGATGAGAGTAAGAATTCTAGAGCTTTCAATGAAACTGTTATCTTTTGTTTTCTCTTTGCAATACCTAGTGCATTTGGCATTTTTATCCTAAGTGAGGAAATTATTAGAGTGTTATTTGGTAGGGGAGAATTTAGTAATAATGATGTACTAATCACATCGAAGATTTTACTAATATACTCTTTTTCATTGCCCGGTTATATGCTCGCAAGAATTTTCAATCAAGTATTTTACTCTTATGAGAAAGTTGAGTACCCAGTTAGGGCAGCAGTTCCTACTTTTATTTGCAATCTAACTTTATGTTTTTTATTCTATAAGCCTTTAGGTGTTATTGGATTAGCTTTAGCTGGTGCTATAAGCGTATGGTTAAATCTATTTATTCAAATTTATTATTTAAAAAAACATTTTAACAGTTTTTTCAAAAAAATAATTATATTGGATACTAATAAATTAATTAAGATTTTATTGAGCGCTTTTAGTATGTATATTTCAATATTATTCATTAAAAAAATTATATATCTAAATATATACTTTGCCCTGTTAATTCAAATTCTTATTGGTCTAATAATATATTTCCTCATACTAAATTGGCTTAAATTAAGTGAATTAAAACTTATTTTTCAATTGAAAAAATTTAATTAGGAATTTTATTTACTAATCTATTATTTAATTTAAAAGTATTTTTGCCCTAAATTTATGGGCGTGTAGCTCAGCTGGTTAGAGTACTTGCTCGACACGCAAGGGGTCACAGGTTCGAATCCTGTCACGCCCACCATTTACTTTTTAAGTTGATGATGTATGGTATGTTTACATGAAAAGATTTTTATTAGCTTTTTTATTTTACGCTCTTTCTTCAAACTTAACCGTTAGTGCAAATAGCTATTCAATTTTTGGAGGCACTTATGATTACGACGATGATAATACAACCAATCTGTTTGGTCTAAATTATCACATATCTAATAACGAAATAGATTTATTAAATATTTTTACAATTAATCCAGTCATTGGAGGCTTTGTTACAGCTAAAAGTGCATCAATGTTTTATGGGGGATTTGAAACAAATCTTGGACCTGACTCAATATATTTGAACCTTTCTTCATCAGCGGGCATATATAATAATGGTGATGGTAAAGACTTGGGAAACGCTCTTCAATTTAAATCAGAAGTGAATGTATTTTACAGTATATCTAAAGAATCTAGATTTGGTATAGGATCTCATCACATTTCAAATGCAGGATTAGACTCAGTTAATCCAGGTACAAATAATTATTACTTGATTTACAATAGAAATTTCTAAATTTAATAAAAATAATCCAATTGTTAATTTTCTAAATTTGTTTATTTTTATATGTAATGACTAAAAATTTTCTAGCTTATCTATTATTCTCCATTTTAATTGTGATAATATTGGTAATAGGTTATGAGGAAATTAAAATTTATTTTGATGCTAATCCTTATATAAACGGGATAATTCTCCTAACACTTGTGATAGGATTTCTCCTTTACTCCTTTAAAATATTTTCATTGAGTTCTGAATTTAGGTTCATGAACTCTGTGGCTTTTGGAAAATTAAAACTTAATGACTCATCATTAAATAATTACCCAATGACAAAATCTATTGCAAATAATTTAGGAATAACAACAACAAATAAAAGTATCACAAAAACACTAGATGAAATACTTGACGATCTTCTATCATCTATAGAAAGTGGGAGTGATATATCTAAGTACCTTATCAATTTAGCTATCTTTTTAGGATTAATTGGAACTTTTTATGGATTACTTTTGACTATAGGTAGTGTTTCAAATGTCATTGATGGTTTAACAATTGAACAACAGGACTTTGGGGCATTTTTTAACAATTTAAAAGATGGATTAAAGTCACCTTTATCAGGAATGACTATAGCTTTTAGTTCCTCATTGTTTGGATTAGTAACTTCTTTAATATTAGGGCTATATGAAATAATTACTAGAGGTATCAAACAAAGTTACTATGAATTCTGTGAAAATCAAATTCGCCTTTTTTATAGATCTAGCCCAAATGTTAAAAAAATTACTCAAAATTCTGATAATTCATCTTTGGCCCAAAACATTGCTTCTAAACTTGATGACCTAGTTGATGGTATGAAAAATTCAAGTGATGATTTAAGAAAAGAAGTTATTACAGAGCTTAAGTCTGTAAGTAAGTCTATAAAAGACCTAGACAAAAAGTGAGCTATCTCTCAAAAACTCAAAGTTCAGACAACGATAATATAATTTGGCCTGGATTTGTGGATGTATTGGCGTCCACATTAATGGTTATAATTTTTATTGTTTTACTTTTTACAGTAGCGCAAGTTTATCTGGGTGACTTAGTTGTAGGAAAAAACCAGCAAATTCAAAGTTTAGAAAAGACTATTGACATCCAAGATGAGACTATAGTTGAACAAGATGTAACTCTAACAGATAAAGAGATTGAATTACTTGATAGACAAAATCTTATTGAAAAACTTGATGAAGAAATATCCTCTAAACAATCTCAAATTCTTGCACAAGACACTATAATTCAAGATCAGTCACTTGATATAGATAAATTAAATACAATTATTGCTAAAATTACTGAAGAGCTATCCTTATCTTTATCTGATAGAGAAACTCTTCAACAAAACCTGTCTGATTTAAATGAGCAACAAAAACAGTTAAAGGCTGATTTAATTAAACTTGGTGGAGAAAATAGTGAGCTAGTTGGACAAATTGGAGCATCTCAAAGTAGAATAGAAAATCTACTTGAGTCTTTAAGTTCATCCGAAGATATTAATCAAGAATTACAAACCAAAATATCTTCTTTAGAGGAAGAAACATTAATACAATCAACTGATTTAGCTGAGGCTTTAAATTTAATATCTAATTTAGCTTTAGATATTGAAATACTCAGTAATGAAATTAACCTTTTGAATAACTTATTAGAGTCAAAAGAAGCTGAAATAGCACAAAACGAAATGGAACTTGGGGAACTAGGAGATAGGTTAAATAGAGTACTTACAAGTGAGCTATTCAAGCTGCAAAAGTACAAATCAGAATTTTTTGGAAAATTATCTGAAGCCTTAGCCGATAGAGAAGATGTTCAGATCAAAGGAGATAGATTTATTTTTCAGTCAGAAATATTATTTGACTCTGGAAGTGCAAATTTTCAAGATGAAGGAAGGATAGCTTTATCTCTTATTACCAAAACAATTATTGAAGTTACTGAGTCAATTCCATCTGATTTAAATTGGATACTACAAATAGATGGGCATACAGATAAAGTACCTATTTCAACCGCTCAATTCCCCTCTAATTGGGAGCTTTCACATGCTAGAGCGCTAGAAGTAGTTAAATTTCTTATTCAACAAGGCATACCTGCTAATAAACTCTCAGCAAATGGATACGGTGAGTATCAACCCATAAATTTAGGTGATACAAAAGATGACCTAAAAGAAAATCGAAGAATTGAATTAAAAATTACTCAAAACTAAGTTTTACTCAATCCACATTTTAATAATTTTATCAGGATCATCCACTAAACCATTTTTTACGGGATCACCCATTTTTATTGCATCAACAAATTCCATACCTTCGATTACCTCACCCCAAACAGTATATTGCCCATCTAGGTGTGGTGTATCTCCAAAACATATAAAAAATTGACTGTCAGCACTATTAGGATCTTGAGATCGAGCCATACTCAACGTACCTCTTTTGTGGGGTAAGTCATTAAATTCAGCCTCAATATTTTTACCAGATCCACCTGTGCCAGCTCTTCGCAAATCAAAGTTATCTGAGTCAGAGTTACCAAATTGAACATCTCCTGTTTGAGCCATAAATCCATCAATAACTCTATGAAAAACTACTCCATCGTAACTACCTTTAGCGACTAGATCAGTAATTTGCTTAACATGCTTGGGTGCCTTATCTTCGAAGGTCTTGATTTTGACGATACCGTCTTTAAGTTGTAAATTAATAACATCCTCCTTGGAATATAGATTATTAGAAAATAATAAAAATGAAATTGAAACTAGTAACTTAATCAAACTCATAATGAGAAACTAACATAGTTTATAATCAATAAAATTTATTTATTTGATAATTCTGTCGCTATAGATGTTATTTTTTTTCTAAGTGAATTAAGACCATTTGACCTTGATTGTCCTAAATGATTGGAGAGGCCGATTTCTTCAAAAAAAGATAACGGATTATTTATAATAGTTTCAGGAGTTTCCTCATTGTAAGTATAATAAACTAAATAAAACAAACCTTTTACAATTACAGAGTCACTTGAGCCGGAAAGATTAATTTTTCCATCAATAAATTCTGGTACCATCCATAAATTCGATGTACATCCTTGTACACGATATTCCTCAGTTTTATAGCTATCATCAAGAACAGGGAGTTTTTTTCCTAAATCAATTAAATATTGATATTTGTCCTCCCAATTATCAAAAAACGAAAAATCCTCTTTAATTTTGTTGATTTTTTCATTAATTAACATAGATTTTTGCCTTATTATTAATAACTAATACATTAAATTATGAAAATTAAAAGTTCTCTTAAAACAGCTAAAACCAGAGATAAAAATAATCAACTGGTTAGAAGAAAGGGTAGGTTATATGTGATCAACAAAACAAACCCAAGAATGAAAGCCAGACAAGGCTAACAATCAATCTAGATATTTCTCAACTTCCAATGCTGCCATACATCCCATACCAGCAGCTGTCACAGCCTGTCTGTAGATTTTATCTTTTACATCTCCTGCAGCAAATACACCATCAATAGAAGTTTTTGTGCTATCTGGATCTGTGATGATATATCCTCCATCATCCATCTTTAATTGACCTTTAAATAATTGTGTTGCCGGATCGTGCCCTATTGCAATAAATACACCATCTATTTTTAGGGTTGAGGTTTGATTATCTTTTTTATTGAGTAAGTCTATTGATTCTAAATCATCATTACCATTAAACTTAGTTACTTCGCTGTTCCATATAAATTCAATTTTTGAATTTTCTTTTAGTCTATCTTGTAATATTTTTTCTGCTCTTAGTTTATCTCTTCTATGAATTAGATAAACTTTAGTTGCAAACTTTGTTAGAAATAAAGCTTCTTCAGCTGCACTATTTCCTCCACCAATTACAGCAACTTCTTTATCTTTAAAGAAAAAACCATCACAAGTGGCGCAAGCTGATAGTCCATGACCTTGAAATTTAGACTCATTTTCTAAACCAAGCCATCTCGCTTGAGCTCCAGTGCTTATTATCACAGTTTTTGCATTTAGAGTTGTGCCATTATCTAAATTTAATTTTTTTACATCTTCATTTAAAAAAACTTCAGTTACTTGTGAATTGATAATTTCGGTACCAACGTGAGCAGCTTGTTTTTGCATTTGATCCATTAACCAAGGACCTTGAATAGGGTCTTCATATCCTGGATAATTTTCTACATCAGTTGTTATCGTAAGTTGACCACCTGGTTGAAATCCACTGACTAAAATGGGTTTTAGATTAGCTCTAGCAGCATATATGGCAGCAGTATAACCTGCTGGACCTGATCCTATAATTATTACATTATTAATTTCAGCCATTTATTGGCCAACTAGTTGGAAAAGTTACATAATTAATTTGCATACATCTTCTCTCAATTTTAATTTCTTTTTTTTCAAGTCCGTGCCATGTATTGTTGCCTGAAGCAAAAAAATATCCTGTATTATGTCTATAAGGGACGGTCTTAACAAGTTTCATATCGGTATCATAAAAATCTGTTCCAAGTTTCTCTGACTCATCATAAGTGTTAATAAACAACATCATTGTCATAAGCTTTTCCTTTATGTCCAAATGTGGTTTTAGCCAAAATCCCTTACGATCAGAGATATATTCAATCCTAATAAAACTATTTGAGAGATCTTTTTTGATTTTATCTTGAATAGACTCAATAACATCTTTATCCCTCAAATCTTCAATTAATTCCATTCCATTAGATAGGTTTTTGGAATTATCACTTTCTAGGAAGACTCTCAGCTTACCATCCAAACCATCCCCACCAGCATCAGCAGCTCTAGTACCATCAAAAGACCTTGGTGCATCAGATATATTTACATCATTAAGCTCGTTTATAAGCTCATTTGTAAAAGGAGAGTCTAGTTCCCAATGAGGAAAAGGATTAGAGTATGTAGTACAACGATTTAAAATTGATTCCTTAAGCATCTTCAGAAATGAACCTTAAATTAGATTGTATCTTATTCAAGATCTTAGTTTTTAGTGCTTCATTATACTCACTTATAGAAATTTCATATGGTTTTATATTTTGGTCATAGAATTGTGCAAAATTGCTACTTGTGATTTTATCAAAAAATTGATGATATCTTTTTGGACACAACTCCTCTTCAAACTTAAATAAAAATGTACCAGCTTCAGATGATATAGCTTCAGATATCATAGATATTGAGTCCCAAGTTACAATTTGTAAATGAGCCTGTGATAAAAGCTCACCATATTCTTTTGGGTTAAATAAATCTTCAGACATATATATGTTTTCCTTATTAATTTTTGATAATTCCTCTAAGAGATTATTTGGTGTTCTTCTTGAGGGAATAATATTCACATTAAATTTTTCACTTAGAAATTTAATTTCGTTAAGAATTTTTTTCTGTGTTTGTTGATTAAATTTAAAATATTTATTAGGACCGCCGATAATAAAATTAATAATTTTATTATTTCTAGCATTTTTATTAAATTTTATGTTATGTATTGCTAGCAGTGTTGAAATACAATTTTCTGAGTCTAAATTATCGTGCTCTGGGCAAACTATTAAATCAAATAAATTATTATTAACTTTTGGATTTTGAATATGAATATTAAAAATAAATTTTTTATATTTATTTTTTAAATATATAGAGGCTTTTACACTTTTTTTTCCGCAACTAATAAGAATAGTATTTTTTTCAATTTTTAATGAAGAGAGATTAATATAAGCAAAACTACTGCTTGGTATTAATTCAATTGGCAAGTATTTAAAAAAAGATTTTATTTTTAAATCAAAGTTTTTATAGTCCTCAGATATTAAGCTCGCTAATCCTTCTATCTGGCTTCTCATACCAGCAGCACCTTCGCTGATGGTAATTACATTAAATTTATTCAAATTTTATTATTTAAATCTTACTGACTTAATTTCGTACGAAGTAATACCTTTTGGTGTAGAAACTTCTATGTAGTCACCTTTTTTTTTGCCTATTAGTGCTCTTGCTATAGGGCTAGTAACAGATATTTTTTTTTGTTCAATGTCAGCTTCTACTTCTCCAACTAGTTGATACTTTGACTCTTTATCATTATCTAAGTTAATTATCGAAACTGTGGCTCCAAACTTTACTACAGTTCCTGATAGTTTTGATACATCAATCAGTTCAGCTTGAGCAATTATACTCTCTATTTCAGCTACTCTACCTTCAATAAAACTCTGTTTTTCACGAGCAGCATGATACTCAGCATTTTCAGAGAGATCTCCATTACTTCTAGCATCAGCAATTGCTTTTATAATAATTGGTCTTTCAACAGTTTTAAGATGCTTAAGTTCATCGAGGAGTTTTTTTTGCCCCTCTTCTGTCATTGGTATTTTTTCCATTTTTTAATACAATTTTTATTAAGTTGTAGAAAATATTGAATTTTCTTGGTTATTACAAATGAATTTTTAAATTAAAAAGAATGATGAATTTGTATAGGTTTTACAGAAATTGGCTTATTTTTTAATGTTATCAATGATTTTATTAATATTTTTGCACTTCTAAGGTTGGTATAGTAGGGAACATTAAGATCCACAGATGTTCTTCTTATTGTGAAACTATCAATTATTGCCTGTTTGTCCTCAGTTGTATTGATTACCAAATCTATCTTATTTTCCTTAATATATTCAACCACATGGGGTGATCCCTCAGCCACTTTATTAACTAAATTTGAAGAAATTCCCTCTTTCATTAAATAGTCGTGGGTGCCTTTCGTAGAAAATAAATTATAGCCATTATCTGTGAATGATTTAGCCATCTCAGATATACTTTGCTTATCCTCATCTTTAACAGAGATGAATATATTTTCTATATCATTTAGTTTCTGACCAGCACCAATTTGACTTTTTAAATAAGCTAAATAAAAATCCTCATCAATTCCCATAACTTCACCAGTGCTTTTCATCTCTGGTCCTAGAATGACATCAGTATTTGGGAATTTGTTAAATGGAAATACAGCCTCTTTGATTGCAAAATATGGTAAAGAGCTATTATCAAATTCCTGATATTCTTTAGATAAAGTTTTACCAACTATTAATTCAGCTGCTATTTTAATAAATGGTATTCCTATGGCCTTTGCAAGAAATGGAATGGTTCTGCTAGCTCTTGGATTTGCTTCAAGAATAAAAATCTCATCATCTTTGATAGCATATTGAATATTCATTAAACCAAGTGTCTTTAATTCAGTTGCAAGAGATATACTAAATTTTTTAATATCGGATATCACTTTATCATTAAGAGAGAAAGTGGGTATACTACAAGCACTATCACCTGAGTGAATACCAGCTTCTTCAATGTGTTCCATAATACCAGCTATCATAGTATTACCTTGACTATCTCTTAATACATCAACATCAACCTCTTTTGCATTTTGAAGAAACTCATCAATTAAAATTACATTATTTTCTAATGCCCAGTAGTTTTGATCTATATAATCTTGCACATCATCTAAATGGGCCATTTTTTCCATCATTCTTCCACCCAAGACATATGAAGGTCTAAGCAGAATAGGAAACTTTAGTTTGGAAGACTTGGCAACAAGCTCTTTTGTTCCTAAAGAAATATCACTCTTTGGTTGTTTTAAACCTACTTTACTGATTAATTTTTGAAATCTCTCTCTGTCTTCTGATATATCTATTGCTTCAAAAGAGGTGCCGAGTATCTTATAACCATACTCTTTGAGCTTGTTGGCTATTCTTAGAGGTGTTTGTCCACCAAATTGGACTATTACCCCCTCTACAACACCGGTCTCGTTTTCTTTATCAATTATATTTTTGACGTATTCAAAATCCAAAGGCTCGAAATAAAGTTTATCTGAAGTATCATAATCAGTTGAAACGGTCTCAGGATTACAATTAATCATAATTGTTTCATAGCCAAGTTTCTGAAAAGATTTTACAGCTTGGACACAACAATAATCAAATTCAATACCTTGACCTATTCTGTTAGGACCAGAACCAAGAATAATAATCTTTTTTTTATCAACCGGTCTAGACTCGCAGCTAAATTCATTTATTTCAGAGGCGAAAGTTGAATAAAGATAAGCAGTAGAAGAGTCGAATTCATTTCCACATGTATCTACTCTTTTAAATATCGTCTTTAAATTATTATTTTTTTGAAGAATATAAATCTTATCTATATTAATTTTTGTTAAATTACTAATGTGGTGATTTGAAAATCCAGTTTTTTTAGCTAATGTAAATAAATTTTTATCTAAATTATTCCCTGCCTTCACTAACAACTGTTCGATATTGATAATTTCATTAATTTCTCTTAAAAAAAATAAATCTATATGTGTTAACTCACTTATTTCATTTAAAGATATTTTACGTCTTATAGCTTCTGCAACTATTAATAACCTATCAGGTCTTTGTTTTGTAAGTAAATTTTTTAAATTCTCATCTTTGAGATTTAACAATTCGTGACTAATATCCAAACCAAAGTTATCAGACTCTATCGAATAGAATGCTTTCAAAAGAGACTCTTTGAAAGTTCTGCCTATAGACATAATTTCACCTACTGATTTCATAGCAGTATTTAATTCACTAGGTGTTCCCTGAAATTTTTCAAAATTAAATTTTGGAATTTTGGTTACAATATAATCAATTACTGGTTCAAAACTTGCTGGTGTTACTTTGGTTATATCATTCTCTAACTCATCTAATGTATAGCCAACTGCTAAGAGAGCTGCTATCTTAGCAATAGGGAATCCCGTGGCCTTGGATGCTAAAGCAGATGACCTACTGACCCTAGGATTCATTTCAATAATTAAAATTCTTCCATTTTTTGGATTTACTGCAAATTGAACATTAGAACCTCCAGTCTCTACACCTATTTTTCTTAGTATTGCAATACTTTGATTTCTTAATTTCTGATATTCTTTATCTGTTAAAGTAAGTGCTGGGGCTATGGTTATACTATCGCCCGTATGTATTCCCATAGGGTCTAAATTTTCTATTGAACAAACTATTATTGAATTATCTAAATTATCTCTTACTACTTCAAACTCAAACTCTTTCCAACCAATTAACGATTCTTCGACTAGAGTCTTCGATACAGGGCTCAAATCAATAGCATTTTTAACTTTGGAAATAAATTCATCTTTATCGTATACAATTCCACCACCTGTTCCCCCCAGCGTGTAAAAGGGTCTTAAAATTAATGGGAAACTAACTTTACTAACCATTTTCTTA
>Ga0209036_1000999_pt1 | contig 12189 bp, 11 predicted proteins | sample MarorgKNORR_S2LV_3_FD_188222 | JGI IMG/M metagenome (GOLD analysis project Ga0209036, IMG submission 188222) | Marine microbial communities from the Southern Atlantic Ocean, analyzing organic carbon cycling - DCM_A/KNORR_S2/LV (SPAdes) (version 2) | ecosystem: Environmental > Aquatic > Marine >... | reverse complement strand
AGAACCTGTAAAAGAGCCAGAACCTGTAAAAGAGCCAGAACCTGTAAAAGAGCCAGAACCTGTAAAAGAGCCAGAACCTGTAAAAGAAGCAGAGCCTGTAAAAGAGCCAGAGCCTATAAAATCAAAGTCTCTTGGCGAAAAAGTTTTAATCTCTCCTCTAGCAAATAAACTTGCTCATGAAAAGGGAATAGATATTAATCAAGTTAAAGGTACTGGAGATAATGGTAGAATTGTTAAAAGAGATATAGAAAATTATAAACCAGCAAGCTTTGTTAATACAAACAATATGATCTTGCCAACTGAAGAGTCATCGTATGATCTTTCAAATAGCACAATGAGAAAATCAATTGCAAAAAGATTATCTGAATCAAAGTTCACCGCTCCTCATTATTATTTGACTGTTGAATTTGAAATGGATAATATGATTTCATTTAGACAACAATACATCAATACTCAAAATAAAAAGATATCATATAATGACATTATAGTTAAGGCAGTAGCCCTCTCATTAGTTAAGAATCCAAAAGTTAATTCAAGATGGTATGATGATAAAATACAAGTGAATGAACATATACACCTAGGAATTGCTGTTGCAGTTGAAGATGGTCTTATTGTGCCAGTCGTAAAATTTGCAAGCTCAAAGAATTTTTCTCAGATAAATGATGAGATAAAAGATTTTGCAGAAAGAGCTAAAAATAAAAAGTTAACCCCAGCTGAAATAGAAGGTAGCACTTTTACTATTTCTAATCTTGGAATGTTTGGAATAGAAAGTTTTACATCTATAATTAATCAACCAAATTCTGCAATTCTATCAGTAGGGTCAATCATTCAGAAACCAATTGTAAAGGATGGAGAAATTGTAGTTGGAAACACTATGAAATTAACATTAGCTTGTGATCATAGAACAGTTGATGGTGCTACAGGTTCATCATTTCTACAAACATTGAAAGAATATATAGAGAACCCTGTATCCATATTAATTTGAATTAGCATATCCTAGTTTTACCAGTATGAAAACAATTTTAGTCTCAGGATCAAGTTCAGGAATAGGTTTTGCAATTTGTGAAGAATCAAAAAAGCAAGGGCATAACGTCATAGGAATATCAAGAAATATTAATTCACGAGCTACTGAATTAGGTATAAGATCTTACTCTGTAGATGTAACTAATCAAAATCAAATTAATGAATTAGTAAACAATTTAACATCAGAAAATATAACAATAGACATTTTAATTAATAATGCAGGCTTATTAATTAAAGATAAATTTAGAGATACTACTGATGATACATTTAAAAAAGTATATGATGTTAATATTTTTGGTCTAGCTAATCTTACTAGGGCTTTATTGCCAATAATAAATAAAGATGGACAGGTAATAAATATAACTAGTGTTGGAGGTTTAAATAAAAGTAAGAAGTTCCCAGGTCTATCAGCTTATGCAAGTAGTAAAGGAGCGCTAATAACTTTAACTGAAGTTTTAGCGGAAGAATACAGATCACGTCCTAGATTTAATTGCCTAGCTTTAGGATCTGTAAAAACTAAAATGTTAGCAGAAGCTTTTCCTGGCTACGAAGCTAAAATAACACCTGATGAAATGGCAAAACAGATTCTAGATTTTGCTTTTGATCAAAACAATACAAGGAATGGAGAAATAATAACACTAGATAAAGGTAACCTAGAATAGCCTAATATTTCCTTTTCTTTTGTATATCCTTAACTTTTTTAAATAACTCTGAGGAATAGACAAAATTATCTACAGACTCATTACCTGTGTCAAAGATTTCCTCTTTTGTGCCTTCCCAAATTTTTCTTCCATTAACTAAGAAAATTATCTTTTGTCCTATTTCCATAACTGAATTCATGTCATGTGTATTAATTACTGTAGTTATATTATATTCTTCTGTAATTTCCTTAATTAAGTTGTCAATTATAATAGCAGTTTTTGGATCAAGACCAGAATTTGGTTCATCACAAAAAAGATATTTAGGGTTTAATACAATTGCTCTAGCTATAGCAACTCTTTTTTTCATTCCACCAGAAATTTCAGATGGCAATTTATTATTTGCGTCTTTTAGATCTACTCTTTTTATTACTTCATTCCCTCTATAAATCATCTCATCTTCTGATTTGTCTGAAAACATTCTCAATGGAAAAATTATATTCTCAAGAACAGACATTGAATCAAAAAGAGCACTACCTTGGAAGACCATGCCTATCTCTTTCCTAAGAGTAGAAAGATTTGAAAAGCTTAAGCTATTAAATGACTTATCTTCAAAGAAGATCTTTCCATTATCAATATTTAATAAACCTACCAAACATTTCATTAGAACCGTTTTTCCTGAACCACTCTGTCCAATTATTAAGTTTGTTTTCCCTTTATCAAATACTGTTGAAATATTATCCACAACCTTAACTTGATCAAATGATTTTGATATGTTTTCTATTTTAATCATTATGCTAAGAGTAATTGAGTTATTATATAGTTTACAATTATTATAACAACACTTGTCCATACAAAGGAAATTGTAGAAGCTTTACCAACTTCTAGTGCGCCACCTTTCATATAGTATCCATGATAGGAAGGTATAGTAGCCAAGATAAATGCAAAAAGTATAGTTTTTGAATAGGCGTAAAAAAGATGATATACTCTAAAATCAAGCTGAATTCCTTGAATGAAATCATAGCTTGTAGAGAAACCTCCATAAATACTAACAATGTATCCACCTATTATTCCTAAAAACATTGCAATAGTTATAAGAAACGGATATAATAATAAAGCCACAATCTTTGGGAAAATAAGGTAATTATGAGCATTGATACCCATTACTTCTAGTGCATCTATCTGTTCAGTAACTCTCATTGTGCCAATACTAGAGGTTATAAATGAACCTACTTTTCCTGCCATAATTATAGAAATAAATGTAGGAGCAAATTCTAGTATTACAGATTGTCTAGTTGCAAAACCTACAAGGTTTCCTGGTAAAAGAGGATTTTCAATATTAAGCGCTGTTTGAATAGCAACAACTCCACCAACAAAAAATGATATAAATGCAACTATCCCAAAAGACCGAATAATTAAGTCATCAATTTCTTTAAAAATTAATATTTTTAGTACAGGCCATTTAGTAAATTTTCTAAATGTATTACCTATCATCAAGAAGTATAATCCAATGTGAAAAAAGAGTTTCATTTATTATACTTGATAAGTTATAGCATTAACATTCATTCCAGCTCCTACACTTGCAAACATAATTATATCTCCTTCACTTATTTTATGACCTTTATAATTATTTTTTCTTACGATATCAAAAAGTGTTGGTATTGTTGCTACAGAACTATTACCATATTCTTGAATATTCATTGGAAGAACATCATCAGGTGGAGGGGTTTTATATAGTCTGTAAAATCTGTTGATAATAGCTTCATCCATTTTTTGATTGGCTTGATGTATAAAGATTTTTTTAAGACTAGAGATGTTCTCTTTAGACTCATCAAAGCATTCTTTCATTGCCAATGGTACATTTTTTAGTGCAAACTCATAAACTTTTCTACCATTCATTTTTAGAAATTTTTCATTACTGATTTTATTTCCAACTCCATAAAAAAGAAATTCATTTTCACCTTCTGAGGTATAGGTTGCAGAGGAATGTGATAAAATACCTCCAGAATGAGAGTCTATGCTTTCAAGTATAACAGCTCCAGCACCATCAGCATATATCATAGAATCTCTATCATTTAAATCAGTTACTCTAGATAAAGTCTCACTACCTATTATAAGACACTTACTGGCCATATTTGATTGGATAAATGATTTAGCTTGAATAACTCCTTCAATCCATCCTGGACATCCGAAAAGGATATCATATCCGATACATTTTGGATTTTTTATTTTTAAATTTCTTTTAACCTTTGATGCCAACGCAGGAAGATTATCAATTTGATTACTATTACATGAGATATCACCAAAATTATGAGCGAAAATAATATAATCTATAGTTTCAGGGTCAATGCCAGAATCATTAATGGCATTTTTTGCAGCTTCAGTTGCCAAATCTGAGGAGTTTAATTTTTCTGATACATATTTTCTTTCCTTTATTCCAGTTATAGAAACAAATTTGTCAATTATTTCAGAGTTGGAATTTTCAAAGGATGATCCATTCTTATCAAAGAATTGAGAGTCTAAAAAATCATCATTTACTTTAGTAAGTTTTGGTATATAACTACCTGAACCAGTAATTTTAAAACTCATGATGTAAAATTAATTAATTTAAATTAAAATGATGATAATGGTGGGCAAGTACAAATCAAGTTTCTATCTCCAAATGCATCATCAACCCTTCTTACCGATGGCCAATATTTATTTTCTCTAAGGTATTCCTTTGGAAAACAAGCCTCTTCTCTTGAATACTTATATGGCCATTTATCAGAAATAGCCATTTGAAGAGTATGTGGGGCATTTCTCAATAATTCTCTGGAAATTTCATCAGTTGTAATTTCTTCATATATTGAATTCATTGCATCAGAGAATCGATCAAGTTCATCTAGATTCTCACTTTCTGTAGGTTCAATCATTATTGTTCCAGGAACAGGAAAAGAAACTGTTGGAGCATGGAAACCATAATCCATCAATCTTTTTGCAATATCATTTACTTCAATATTTAATTTTTTAAAAGGTCTACAGTCAATTATGAATTCATGAGCAGATCGACCTTTTTCTCCTGAATATAATATACTAAAGTTCTTTTCCAATTTTGTTTTTAAATAATTTGAATTAACAATTGCAATTTCTGTTGATTCCCTTAGCCCTTTTGGTCCAAGCATTCTAATATATCCGTATGATATTAAACATGCTAATGCAGATCCCCAAGGTGCTGAAGAAATAGCTGGTATAGCTTTATTTCCACCAGTTTTTATAATTGGATTGGATGGAAGATATTCTTTTAAATGATCTGCAACACAAATAGGTCCAATACCTGGGCCACCTCCTCCGTGAGGTATTGCAAATGTTTTATGAAGATTTAAGTGACAAACATCTGCACCAATCATATTGGGACTTGTAACCCCAACTTGAGCATTCATGTTTGCGCCATCCATGTAAACTTGTCCACCTGATTTATGAATTAGCTTAGTTATTGTTTTAATATTTGATTCAAATACTCCATGTGTTGAAGGATAAGTAATCATTAAAGCAGCCAGGCTATTATTATACTCATTTATTTTATCCTTAATATCATCAAGATCGATATTCCCATGTTTATCAGTTTTTATAACTACAACTTTAAACCCAGCCATTACAGCTGAAGCAGGATTTGTTCCATGTGCAGATGAAGGTATTAGACATATATTTCGATTCCCTTGACCTATATCATTTAAATAGGACTTTATTACCATTAGACCACTATACTCTCCTTGAGCTCCAGAATTTGGTTGAAGAGAAGTAGCAGAGAAACCTGTAATTTCTGATAAATACTCTTCAAGTTTTGAAATTATATTATGGTATCCTTTTGCTTGGTCAGTTGGAACAAAGGGATGAATAGAATTCCACTCTGTCCAGCTAAGCGGAATCATTTCACTTGCAGCATTTAACTTCATAGTACATGATCCAAGAGAAATCATTGATCTTGTTAGTGATAAGTCCTTATTTTCTAGTTTTTTTATATATCTCATTAATGAAGTTTCAGAATGGTATGAGTTAAATACTTTATGAGTCAAGAATTTAGAAGATCTAACCATTTTTTTATCGATATTAATATTTGAAGGAAACTCAAAAGACTTAGCTTTTTTGTTAGTGTAATCTTCAAATACAGATATAATTGATTCTATATCTTTCTCAAGAGTTTTTTCATTAATAGAAATAGAAATTTTAGAACTATCTACTTTTAAAACATTAATTTTTTTCGATTTAAAAATTGAAATTATTTTTTTAGAATCACATTCAATGAGTAGTGTATCAAAGAAAGATTTATTTAATTGATTTAAACCTAATGAACTAATCTTTTTAGATAAAAATTGAGTTTTTTTATTGATACTTGAGGCTATTTTTGTTAATCCCTCTGGACCATGATAGACAGCATACATACCTGCCATTACTGCAAGAAGAACTTGAGCAGTACAGATGTTGGATGTAGCTCTATCTCTTTTGATATGTTGTTCTCTTGTTTGTAAAGCCATTCTTAATGCTCTATTTCCATTCACATCTTTAGTTAATCCAATAATTCTTCCTGGTAAACTTCTTTTGTATTTTTCCTTAGTTGCAAAAAAGGCAGCATGTGGTCCTCCATATCCTAATGGTATTCCGAATCTTTGAGTAGTTCCAACAACAACATCTACAAGATTTTCTTTTGGAGGTTCTACAATAACTAGACTCATTAAATCAGCAGCGATAACAACCTTAATATCATTTTTTTGAAGTTTCTCTAAAATAGGGTTATAGTTTTTTAAATCACCATGTTTTCCTGGAAACTGAACTATAGTTCCAAAGTATTTCTTAGTTTGTATTTTAGATATATCGCCAAATTCTAATTTAATTCCAATAGGTTCTGCTCTTGTTTCAAGAACTGATTTTGTTTGTGGTAAAATATTATCATCTATAAAAAAGCTGACTATTTCATCCTTTTTTTGTTCAGCAGTTCTATTATTAAAAAGAAGAGTCATTGCTTCAGCTGCAGATGTGCTTTCATCAAGTAGGGAAGCATTTGCAATTTCCATCTTTGTCAAATCGCAAACCATTGTTTGAAAATTCAATAATGCTTCAAGTCTACCTTGAGCAATTTCTGCTTGATATGGAGTATATGCAGTATACCATCCGGGATTTTCTAAAATATTTCTTTGAATTACAGATGGTGTAAAGGTATCATGATAACCCAATCCTATATAGGTTTTGAATTTCTTATTCATAGAGGATAATGACTTTATTTCTTTAAGAAACTCATGTTCACTTATTGAGTCAGGCAATTCAAGCTTTTTGTTGATTATAATTGACTTAGGAATAGTATCTTTTAAAAGATGTTCAATGCTTTTAACTCCAATTGTTTTTAGAATCTTTTTTAGCTCTGAAGAGTTAGGTCCTATATGTCTATTTGAAAAATTTTCTTTAAACATCTAAATTTTTTTGTAAAAATATATATTGATTAAATTTAATTATTAAATTGTTTGTTAAATGTTAAAGTTTTTATTAACAATATCTTTAGTTTTAATACAATCTCTAATAATTCAGGAAGTAGAGAAACCTAATGTTTTTGAATTAATGAATCAAGAAGTAACATTAGTCGATCTCAGAACTGATATAGAATTTGATAGGGGAACTATAGGACAGTCAATCAATATAGATTTTAGGGGTAAAGATTTTCTTGAAAAGATTTCAAAGCTTGACAAGGATAAACCTTATTTGGTCTATTGTGCCTCAGGTAATAGGAGCACTAAAGCCTCCTTAATTATGGAGTATCTTGGGTTTAAGAAAATATACCATTATAAATCAGGTTATAATGATTGGTCAAAAGACTAATTTTTCTTCTTAAGATTTTTACTACTTTCGATAACTTTATCTTCAAGTCCCTTTTTATATTCCTTGATTTTTTTGCTAATTTCAGAATCAAATGTACCTATAATTTGTGCCGCTAAGATTCCAGCATTTTTAGCTCCATTAAGAGCAACAGTAGCAACTGGGACCCCCCCAGGCATTTGGAGTATTGACAAGATAGAATCCCATCCATCAATTGAATTTCTTGATTTTATCGGTACTCCTATAACTGGAATACTTGTTATAGAAGCAACCATTCCTGGAAGATGTGCTGACCCTCCAGCACCAGCAATAATAACTTTAATACCTTTCTTTTCTGCATTTTGGGCATAATCAATCATTTTTTTTGGTGTTCTATGAGCAGAAACAATATCGTATTCAACAGTGATTTTAAATGATTTTAAAATTTCAATAGCTTCGTTCATTACGTCAAAATCTGATTTGCTTCCCATTATAATTGCTACTTTTCCCATTTCTTTTATTTTTAAGTTGATGTAACCTTAATATTCTGTTTAATTTCTCTTGCAATTTTTATTGCTTCGTTGATGTTGGAATTAATTATAGTTATATGGCCCATTTTTCTATTTGGCCTTGTCTCTTTTTTTCCATAAATATGAGGATTAACACCTTTGATTCCAATTAATTGATCCAAATTTTTATAAACTACAGGTCCTTTTGTATTATTTTCGCCAACCAAATTAACCATTACAGCATTATTGGTATTGTCTGTTTTTCCAATTGGAAGATCAAGAATTGATCTAATTAATTGTTCAAACTGACTTGTTTCAGAGCCTTCAATAGAAAAGTGATAACTATTATGAGGTCTAGGAGCTACTTCATTTACAAGGATATCTCCATTTTTTGTTAGAAACATTTCAACCGCTAGTAGTCCTATACTTCCATAAGATTTAGATACATCAAGAGCTAGATTTTCAGCCTTTTGCATTAACTGATCACTTATTCTAGCTGGCGAAATTATATATTCAACTTGATTTGATTTAGAGTTAAATTCCATTTCAACTACTGGATAATTAATTTGTTCGCCCGAAGGAGTTGACACTACCATTACAGATAATTCTTTTTCAATCTCAGCCTTATCTTCTATTATGCAATGTTTATCAGGAATTTTTTCTAAACAACCATAACCATTTATTAATTTAACTCCATATCCATCATAACCCATTTTAGACGATTTCCATATAAAGGGATAAGTTCTATTGCCATTGGAAATATCACTTTTTATTTCTTCTTTTGAAGCACATACTTTAAATGGAGTCGAAGGGATACCATTATTTAAGTAGAATTCTTTTTGAAGAGATTTATCTTGAATTATTTTTAATATTTCAGGTTGAGGATAAACAATTTTATTTTCTTTTTTAAGCTTTTCTAATGCTTTAACATTAATATTCTCTATCTCAATTGTTATTATATCAACTTCTTTACCAAAATTATAGACTGTTTCAAAATCCATTAGATCGCCATGGAAAAATTTGCTACATAATGACTTTGATGGACAGTTTTCATCAGGATCTAAGATATATATTTTAATACCCCATTTATTAGATACTTCAAGTGTCATTTTACCAAGCTGACCACCGCCAAGTATTCCAATTGTCTTATTGCTCGAAAACATTTGATTTTCTTTGTGCAAAAATAAGCATTAGTTTATAGTAAATAAAGAATCCAAAACATTTTAAATATCTTTGTCATTATGAAAAATTTCGTGCTTTTTGGTAAACCAGGTTCAGGGAAGGGAACTCAGGCAGAACATTTAAGTGAAAAGTATAAACTTTATCATATTTCAACAGGAGACTTATTTAGAAAAAATATATCTCAGAACACAAACCTCGGACTCTTAGCTCAATCCTATATGGATAAAGGAGAACTAGTGCCCGATGAAGTTACTATAAAAATGTTAGAGAATGAGATTAAAGAGAACACACAATCTAAAGGATTCCTATTTGATGGTTTCCCAAGAACTATTGCACAAGCTGAGTCTCTTGATAAATTTCTTAAATCAATTGACATGCAGATTAATGCAACAATAGCTCTCGATGTAGATGAAGAAGAGCTTATTTCCAGAATTATTGATAGAGGTAAAACTAGTAATAGGTCAGATGATCAAGATATTGAAAAAATTCAAAATAGATTTAACGAATATAATATGAAAACATCTACTCTAAGTAAATATTATAAAGATCAAAAAAAATTTTTTGAAGTAGATGGGAGTGGTACTGTTGATGAAATTACTAAGAGACTTTTTGATTTAATTGATAGTTTTAATCTCCCATGATTGTAGATAACTTTGTTGATTACGTTAAGATAAGTGTTAAATCAGGATCCGGGGGAAAAGGATCTACTCATTTAAGAAGAGAGAAGTATATCCCCAAAGGAGGTCCAGATGGAGGTGATGGTGGAAGAGGTGGCCATGTAATAATTAGAGCAAACCCACAACTATGGACACTCTTTACTTTCAAATTTAAAAAGCATTTTAAAGCAGGTAATGGAGGAGATGGAAGTGGGTCAAGAAAGTCAGGGCCTAAGGGGAAAGATGTCATAGTAGAAGTCCCATACGGAACCATTATTAAAGATAGTATTTCAGAAAAAGTTATAGAAGAAATAAATAAAGATAATACTGAATTAATTGTACTTCAAGGAGGTCTTGGTGGAAGAGGAAATTATCACTTTAAATCATCAACTAATCAAACTCCCAGGTATTCACAAAAAGGGATTTCAGGAAAAGAAATGAATCTAACACTTGAGTTAAAAGTTTTAGCTGATGTTGGTTTAGTTGGTTTTCCAAATGCAGGAAAGTCAACTCTTCTATCAGTGGTAACATCTGCAAAACCTAAAATAGCTAACTATGAATTTACTACTTTAAAACCTAATCTAGGTATAGTGTCTATGACTGATTACAGAACATTTGTTATGGCTGATATTCCAGGAATAATTGAAGGTGCTTCTGAAGGAAAAGGGCTAGGCCATTATTTCCTTAGACATATAGAGAGAAATTCCATTTTACTTTATGTAATACCTGTTGATGCAAAAGATTTAAAAAAAGAATTTGAGATATTAAATAATGAGTTAAAAAAATATAATCCTGAACTAATAGATAAAGACTTTGCTATTTTCTTTAGTAAATCAGATCTTATGGATAAAGAGCTATTATCAGAATTAGAGTCTATTATCAAGAAAGACTTTAAAAAAATTCCATATTTTATTGGTTCATCAATAAATATGAATGGAATAAAAAGTCTAAAAGAGGGCTTATGGAAAATATTAAATTAAAAACAAAACTATGGAAATAAAAAATGCACAAAAAGAGGTAGATAATTGGATAAATAAACATGGTGTCAGGTATTTCAATGAGTTGACAAATATGGCTTTGTTAACTGAAGAAGTTGGAGAAGTTGCAAGAGTTATATCAAGGCAATATGGCGAGCAAAGTTTAAAGAAGGGTAAAGAGTTAAATAATTTAGGAGATGAACTTTCAGATGTTCTGTTTGTGCTTATTTGTTTAGCAAATCAAACAGGAATTGATTTAGAAAAGTCATTTTATAAGAATCTAAAAAACAAAACTAAAAGAGATAAAAAAAGACATTTATCTAATAAAAAAATAAATAATTAATGGTTTATCATCTATCAAGAAATAAAAGATCTATTAAAGGTATAATAGAAATTGGTGGATCAAAAAGTGAATCTAATAGGCTTTTAATGCTAAGAGAGTATTCAAGTGATTTTAAAATTACTAACCTATCAAAATCAGACGATACAAAAACATTAATAAATGCTTTAGCTAACATTGATAAAATAGTTGATGTAAATCATGCTGGAACTGCAATGAGATTTTTGGCATCTTACTATGCCTCAAAATTAAATTCCAAAATTACTTTAACAGGTTCAGATAGGATGAAGAATAGGCCCATTGGAATATTAGTTGATGCACTAAGAGATTTGGGAGCTGAAATAGAATATAAGGAAAAAGAAGGTTATCCTCCATTAACGATTATTGGAAAAAATCTAATGGGTAGTGAAGTCTCACTCCCAGCAAACATTAGCTCTCAGTTTATTTCTTCATTAATGATGTTGGGTGTAAAAATAGACAATGGGATTAAATTAAACTTAGAAGGAAATATTACTTCAAAACCATATATACTTATGACTAAGAAATTAATGGATAAAATTGGTTGTAACGTTGTAATTAATAATAATGAAATAGTAATATCGAGGAACTATAAGTCTTTAAATAAAATTGTTGAAGTTGAATCTGATTGGAGTTCAGCATCATATTTTTATAGTATTGCAGCGCTTTCTATGGATGCTAAGATTATTCTTAAATCATTCAAAAGGAATAGTATTCAGGGAGATTCTATTGTATCAAAAATATATGCAAAACTCGGAGTTGAAACTATGTATAAAGAAGATTCTATAATTATTTCAAAAAATAAAATCAGTAATCTTCCTGACAGCCTTAAACTAGATTTGTCAGACACTCCAGACCTTGCCCAAACAATTGCAGTTAGTTGTCTAGGTCTAGGTATTGAGTGTGAGCTTTCAGGATTAGATACATTAAAGATAAAGGAAACAGATAGGATTGAGGCATTAAAAAAAGAATTCATGAAACTGGGAGTAGATGATATAATTACTTCTGATGATAAAATATATTTTA
>Ga0209036_1000997_pt1 | contig 12198 bp, 10 predicted proteins | sample MarorgKNORR_S2LV_3_FD_188222 | JGI IMG/M metagenome (GOLD analysis project Ga0209036, IMG submission 188222) | Marine microbial communities from the Southern Atlantic Ocean, analyzing organic carbon cycling - DCM_A/KNORR_S2/LV (SPAdes) (version 2) | ecosystem: Environmental > Aquatic > Marine >... | reverse complement strand
GCATGCGTCTAGATTGTCATTAATGTGGGTTTTTGTAGGACGCAAGTTGAATAGGAAGGGAGTATTGTCATGCATATGGATGGAGAAGCGGGAGTCAAGATCCCCATCTATCCAATATTGATTTTATCGATTCTTCTCCTATATGGAATACTTCCACTTTGGGCTGTTATTGCCCTTTCTGGATGGTATTTATCACTACTTTACTTGGAAGATTATGGTTACCTAGAAATGTGGAATCTCGAAAGAGTTCTTGGGATTGTTTTGATGATAAGAACTTCAAGAGGCAGAGTTTTTCTGGAATATGTATCCAAGAATAGGAAATTTTGGAGATTTTTCGGTGAGTTTTCAATTTGGTTGTGTTTCTTGGTCATGTTCGCTGTGGTTTTCTTGATGATTTTTGCATTTGTATCATCTATGAATTCGCCTCCTCAGGGCTCCTTACCGGCTACTGATATTCTATTCATTCCAGGGGTGACTAGCTTTGTTCCATTCTGGTGGCCAGCACTAGCTCTTGTGTTTACACTGCTGATTCATGAATACAGCCATGGAATTCAGGCTAGAGCACATGGGATGGAAGTGAAGAGTTTCGGCCTGCTAGTGGCGGGCCCTATTCCAGTGGGCGCATTCGCGGAGCCTGAACACATGGACATGATTATGGCCCCGAGAAGAGAGAGATTGCGCCTCTTCGCTGCAGGTCCGGCAATTAATCTGGTTGCTACCTTCATTTTCCTGGTTATTCTAGGATTTGTATCGACTGGATTTGTGGCATCCAACCCTGGTATCCACGCAATCGCGATTATCGACGAGGGCGGTGCTGATGAAGCGGGAATAATGCCATATGACATAATCACTCATGTTGATGGAATTGAGGTTCCAGACTACGATTCTTTTTCTCTTCAGATGGATTCACTAGAAGCTGGCGATGTCATTATTTTCACAGTCATTCCATATTCTGCAGAAGAGGGAGAGTGGGGGATTAGTTCTGAAATTCCAGTAACATTAGGAGACAAGAGACAGTACTATCTTGATCAATGCGAAGGAGATGTTGACTGTTTATCGGAGACTAATGAGGTACTGGATTCCTATGGAATTGAAGAAGGTGAGGCTTTTCTTGGTGTTAGTTATCCGAGATCTGGTACTTTCCAAACAGAACAATTTTCAGTCATTTTCGATGATAGATATTCCAGTCTGCAAAAGATTGTGATAGTTACTCTAACTCCTCTTTCGATGCTCGGGACGCCGATGTCTTACGATGGTCAGACCATGAACATCCATGAGAGAATGATGTTGGAGGTGGATGATGATTTCATCCTGTCCCCATTAGGTACTGGAACGATGCTATCTCTATTTGACTTTATTTTCTGGTTAATTTGGGTTAATTTCCTACTGGGATTCCTAAATCTACTGCCAATAATTCCATTCGATGGAGGGCACATGGTGAAGGATGGGACGCATTCTATTCTGTCTATTCTTATGAGGGGTAGCAATCCATTGAGAGTGGAGAAGCTGGCAGGGTCAATCAGTGGACTCACTACGATAGTTATGCTCGTTGTAGTAGTAATCCCAATTCTGATGCTTGTTGTGTGATTATTCCTCTTCAGTGGATTGCTTACTCTGGAATGCTTCAACAACACTGGGGGCCACTAAAATCGAAGCTATGACGAGAATCAGCATTGTCCAAGTCTTGTCAGTAACGTAGGACGCAGAAGGAGGAGGGGAGAAAAATAGCTTCGCAGCGCCAATCCAAGGAATCTCCGTTGAGGCAATTCCAATAACCCACTCATCCTTAACGGCGGTAACAGGATTGTTGTTCTCATCAAGTAGACCGTTCCTACCATCCTGTCCCGTTGCCGATAACTGGTCTATTCTACATCCGTTACTATCCTCGTTATCGCCAGTAGTCAGATATCCATCATGTGAAGGTACCCAATTTTCTATTCTGAGATCGTAGTCGTTACCATGGTATGATTCGCATGGGTAATCTAGAGTCCAGTTGATGCTTTGCACTCCCAACAATGTAGTTCCTGGAACATCCCAACCCCCAGAGTCGTTTTCAATAGCCTTCAATAAAGCTCTATGAATGACTGGAGTATCTGAACCCCCATTCTTCCTGAATACTATTACATCGCCTTCCATACCATGTGACTCGTATCCAAAATTATCATTCAGTGGATCTGTAGCCTCTACAAATGTGACTATATCCTTCCTTTCTGGATTGATTACCAGAACTAGATCTCCGGGGTCTATCGCGCCTATTTGTCCCTCGTCATCGTGCATCATTGAACCAGATTCTACTACGACCATTGGAGGGAAGGTCCCTGTAGACAGAAACATTGAGCCGAGCAGTAATGCCACTAGCCCTGTCGCAAGAAATATTTCTCTAGCTAGTGCATTAGACATATCACTTCACTCCTCCTCGAAATAATCCTTGAGAGGTCTAGTGAAGTCCAATAATATAGCAAAGAAGGCCATTAGTAGCAAGCTCACTGAATCCAAATGAGGGGGGGCAAAGGAGATATTTTCCATTGAGAGGATGTATGCTGAAAGGTCTATGGTCCTATGATTAATACCATCCAGCCCCATAGATATCCCAAGGATCGAGTTGAGGAATAATAGGGTAACAACGGATGCACATGAAACGATAATCGCTCTATTGACCTTCTTAGTCCTAAGAAGAGGCAATCCAGGGAGCCTATCGGATAGTCGTGAGTTCTCTGTTCCCCACCATTCATACTCATTTTTTTCTTTTCTGAGGGGTGTTAACTCGCTGCGACTATTCAATGGAGGCGCGGAAATAACCTTGAATCTCTTTCCCCCTCTTATTTGGAAGTCATCGTAAAGTCCCATAAGCCTCGATTGGTATTTAGGTCCGAGTATTTCAGCTGCTTCTTCGGCTTCCTTCCTTCTTCTGATAATCTCAGTTCTTGCATCCAATGAGAGAATATCTTCCAAAATATTTCTCTGTGACCAATAGAAGCTGAACTCTGGGACAGCATAAATGGACGTTAATGATCCAAGAGCCAAACAGAGCCAGCTGAATGGTAGCATGAATTCTTGATGTTCTGGATCTGAAGCACCCCCGAGCATGAATATGAATATGAAGCCCCACAAAACAGAAGCAGTAGACAGGATTGTGGTATACGTGACTATCTGGAACTGGGTATCTTTCTTCGATTCCCACCATCTGGTGAAGAAACCCTTCCTACTACTTCCGCGAGCCATTGAAGTATTCGACTTAGCACATACGATTAGTTACTTCCCATATGCGTTCATCCAATTTCAGTATCTCTCTCCGATTGGTTCATGAGAAGACCGTGTCATGGACGTATGATGAAAAGGCGAGTCGTGCCGGTGTTAGCTGTCATTCTTATTCTCACTTCTGGATGCACTTCAGGCCCTCCTGATCTAGACGGAGATGGAATATCCGATAGTGAAGACTTGGATATTGATGGGGATGGATGGGACAATGATATCGAGCTAAATTGTAGCACAGACCAACTCATCTCGAGTAGCGTTCCATCGGATATCGATGGAGACATGATTTGTGATTTTCTTGATAGTGACGACGATGGTGACCTTTGGGGTGATTTCACAGAGTTAGATTGCTCCACTGATCCTCTTGACAATAGCTCAGTTCCTGCAGATTATGATGGAGATATGATTTGTGATTCACTAGATCAGGATGCTGATGGCGATGGACTTCCCAATGACTGGGAGCAAGCCAGGGGTTTCGATCATCTGGATAGGGACGACTACATATCATGTCACGGAAAAGCTGAGTATTGTCTGAGAACATATGACGATTTCACTTTTGCAGAGGCACATAACGCCTATTCAACCCCAGAAGATGGAGTCCTGGCTGGAATAAACCATCTAACCGGGTTACAAAGTCAGTGGGATGGCGGGATAAGATCATTTATGTTAGATCCTCATCACCAAATGGGATCGGAAAATGAGAAGGAAGATGTGGTATTCTGTCACGGTTTAGCTCTCGGAAACATTCACCCCTGCTTGTTTGGTAGTGTTGATGCTTTTTCGTGGCTTAGAACCCTTAATTCCCTTCATAATAACAGTAGTGGCGATGTCGTAAGCTTTCTTTTCGAAAACCAGATTCCGGGGGATCATCTAGAATATCTGCTAAATGTTACTGGTATTCTGGAAAAGGCCTACGTGCATGAATTAGGAGATCCATGGCCGTCGATTGGGGATTTGGCCCTCTCTGGAAAAAATATGGTTGTATTTATTCAATATGAATACCAAGAGAATTACACCGAGTTGATGTCGGCATGGAGGTATACCTGGGATACTCCATATGGAGAATCTAATCAGGATGAGATGACTTGTAACCTAGGCAGAGGTGATTCTAGTCAGCCTGTTTGGCATATGAATAACTGGTTGAACACTTTCGGTTTATCTGACGCTACAAAGGCGGAAGAAGTCAATGAATACAGCACACTGTTGGATAGAGCGTTGTTGTGCTGGGAACAAGTTGGAGATAGACCAACCTTCATAGGGGTAGATTATTGGGAGCAAGGCGAGGTTACGAATGTTACTATAACTCTCAATAGTATGGAACACTGGTCTGATGATATCCCTCCGCACCCATGAATTATTCATGGTCATAAATTGACAAATACGGAGTTGCAAATATGGATCATCTTCACCCTGAAGTCAGGAAGCTAATTCAGATTAGAGGTTGGTCTCTGTCTTCTATACAGGAGTCCTCCATGGAAGACTTAGTATCTGGATATGATAGAGTATTGGTCTCACCTACGGGTAGTGGGAAAACAGAAGCCGCCATACTGCCTCTCGCATCGAGATTCATCACCGAGGAGTGGGACGGGCTCTCAATTCTCTATATCACCCCATTAAGAGCTCTAAACAGAGATATCGACAGAAGGCTCGCAGAAATGCTCGAACCACTTGGAATTTCTGTAGGCCTGAGGCATGGAGATACATCACAGCGAGAAAGAGCAAAACAGTCGAAGAATCCTCCTAATCTACTAGTAACCACTCCTGAAACAGCTCAAATTATGCTACTTGGAAGTAGATTGAGGAGGCATCTTTCTGGTTTGAATGCAGTTATCTTAGATGAGGTACATGAGCTGGCTTCTTCGGAGAGGGGGGCGCAGCTACTTGTTGGCCTTGAGAGGATTGCTGAATACTGTTCCGAGAAATTCCAGAGAGTTGGATTATCAGCTACCGTTGGAAATCCATTAGAGACCGCAAAATGGCTTTCAGATGAGGCGCTTCCCATAATTGGTCCATCGCCTAGATTTACTGAGGTTCGAGTTCATAGAGAGGTTCCAACACCGTCTGATGAGGCCGAGTCGATAGTATGGTCAAGTTCCCCTCACTCCGTGGCGGCACATAGAAGGCTCGCACAATCTCTTTCTGAAGACTATCCTGCTCTAGTTTTCGTAAACTCACGTAATGCTGCTGAGTCTGTTTCTCAAAGGCTTCGTAGTATGAATGAAGATATTTTGCTAGGAGTGCATCATGGAAGTCTGGCTGCTGAAACCAGGAAGGAGATGGAGGATGGGCTGAGGAAAGGCGAACTGAATGCGATTGTTTGCACTAGTAGTCTTGAGCTGGGCATAGATATTGGAAGCATAAAAAGAGTGCATCAAATGCAGAGTCCGAGAGCTGTTGATAGGTTACTTCAGAGGATGGGTAGGGCTGAGCATGTCATTGGAGGGACTGGCAGAGGTGAGCTTTTGGCTTGGGAGACAGATGAGGTTGCAGAAGGTGCAGTTATTGCGAGGAGAGCGATGTCAGGGGAGCTTGAAGGGGTGGAATGGAGAAATAATCCTGGGATAGTTGCCGCGAATCAGTTCCTACAGATGTCAATAGAGAGAGGTGTTGTTCCGATTGATTTGGCTACGAAGATAATTGGAAGATGCTCTATTTTCAGAGATTGGGAAAGGAATGATAGTATCTCCCTCCTAAAGGTACTAAGTGACAGGTGGATGGTAAACTTCGTTGAAGATCCATCTGAGTCAGATGTTACTTCTTGGCCGGGAAAGCTTTGGCAGGAGTTGTCAGAAAGGACAGATGGAGATGCACCGATAGAGAGGCCATCATGGGAAGTTGAACATTCTGAAACTGATAAGATTAGATGGAGAAATCAATTGATTAATGGCCTTCCAGACGTATTGAAGAATGGCTGGTTCTCACCTTCCGGCAGACTTGGTAGAAATAGGATAGATCATATTTCCATGATTCCCGATGAATTATCTTACAGAGTGAGAGACGCAGTTGGTAGAAGTATCCTAGGTTCTGTAGATGAGGCATTTGTTCTATCGTTGGGAGGGGAAGAAGACGGAGGGAAGAGAAGAAACAGGACATTCGTAATGGCAGGTAGAACGTGGCAGATAGTTGATGCTGATCCTGATCAGGAAGAGATTCTGGTAATTCCGATAAAGGACTCTGGGGAAGTTCCCGTTTGGTCTGGGGAGTTACCTCCCGTGCCAATGGAAATAGCCATGGAAGTTGGAATACTCAGGAGATCTATCGCGGTGGCCATAGGTGCTATGGACGAAGAGGTAAGAGATTTGTCTGACTACCCTCTTTCAGATGAAGCTCGTGATCATCTGATTAGTACTGTTGCAGAACATTATGATTCCTCCGGCATAATTCCTGATAACAGGACTGTAACAGTCTCGGAGAGTGATGGCGCCATAATTGTGAATACTTGCAGAGGCTCTAGAGTAAATGAGACTCTCGGACACTTCTTACAAGCTATGGGTTCCTTGAAAGATGGTAAGATGGGGAGATCTACAATAGATCCATACAGAATCTCTCTACAGGTTCCTTCACTGACTCCGAGTGAAGTTGTTAACCTTCTTTCGGAGACTCCGCCCTCGTCATTACCATCCATAATGTGGATGACGATACCCAATGGAAGGGCGATAAGGTGGAGAGTTGTCCAAGTAGCTAGAAAAATGGGAATTCTAGAGAAAGGTACCGATCCAAGGAAGGTAAATCTCGAAGGACTGATGCAGAGATACAGAGGGACTCCGGTTATCGAAGAGTCCCTAGAGAAGCTGTTTCATGAGAGAATGGATATTGAGGGGACTCAAGACCTTCTTAGAGATATCAAGAATGGTGATGTTCAGGTCCATCAAACCCCGCCGGGAAGATTGGGCAGATCCCCTAGAGCGGAAATGGACTTACTACTTCCGGCTTGGAGCGATACTGAGATTCGTGAGAGGTTGGAAACCAGACTACTCAACGAAAGAGCCGTTCTTGTTTGTCTAAACTGCGGAGGAAAAAGAAGGAGGAGAGTAGAGAGGATAGGCATTGTAGAGCCCTGTTCATCCTGCGGGGGCACCATGCAGGCTTGTGCTCCTGAGAGAATGGAGAAGATGCTCGTGGAAAGGATAGGGAGTACAGATGAGAAAATTTCTGGAAGGGTACAGAGAAATGCTGAGCTTGTAAAAACACATGGTCAAGATGCAATATTATGCCTGATGGGAAGAGGTGTGGGGGAGGATACTGCAACTAGAATACTGAGAGGGCCACCTGGCGATAGGGTTAGATTACTCAGAGCAATCCACAACGCAGAGTTACAATATGCGAGGACAAGGCCATTCTGGCGCTAGAAACCCCTATTTCTGATATGCCTTCCCAAACACATGCTTGTAGGACTAACTGGGCGCAACGCCTCGGGGAAAACTACAGTGGTAAACTGGTTCTCCTCGAAAGGAATCAGGACTACATCTTGCTCTGATTCCATAAGAAACTGGTTATCCGAACAGGGCATCCCTGAGAGTAGGGATTCTCTAATTGAAGGAGGTAGGGAGCTTCGGCGAAGAGGAGGAGCGGGGGTACTAGCAGAAATGCTTCTAGCTGACCTAGACGGAGAAGACGCTGTGATAGACTCAATTAGAACCCCTGGGGAGGTCGAAGCATTGAGGCAAAGAAGTGATTTCATTCTAATTGAAATAAGAGCTGGCGTGGACTCCAGATGGAGCAGATCGCAGAGTCGGGGTAGGTCGGGAGATCCAGACAAGAAGGAGACCTTCCTTGCTCAGGAGAAGTCTGAAGAGGTCGCTCAAGATGATGCTGGGCAGGCTCTAAATGCTACAGCAGAGATGGCAGACATGGTAATTGTGAATGATGGTGAGCTGGATGATCTATACTCTGATCTGGATGATTTGTGGCTTAGGATAACTAAACCTGTCTGACAATGATATTCGCTTCCGACATCATTGACATTGCTATAGAGAAGTCCTCTTGCCACCTTTCTGGAATATCCAATACCTTGGGAAAAACTACTTCATTTATTCCCGCTTGAATCAGTGATCTGGTACATCTAGAGCAAGGTGGCCATGTAACGTAAGCAGTCGTTCCCTTGAGAGAAACACCCACTCTAGCAGCATGCATTATGGCATTCTCTTCGGCATGACAGATCAGGGGATACTTCTGAGAACGATCTGACAGTCTGGTTTCATCATCCTTTATTCCTCGGGGGAATCCATTGAATCCAGTAGATCTAATCTCTCTATCGTCACCTACAACCACGCAACCCACCTTCGTGGAAGGGTCTTTGCTCCACAATGAAATATGACTGGCGAGCTCCAAGAATCTCTCATCCCACTTGTCCCCCATGTAATCACCACTATCTCCCACCGGGTGGGTCGTTATCTCGGTTCGCCTCTGATCTGTCCTCATCATACCCCTCCCATAGCTCTGGATTATTGTAACAATCAGGGTCGTCTTCGTCGGCCTGCCCTCCATTATCATTATCTATTCCATCACCGCAGTTTCCTGAAGAGTCGGTAGCCGAACCAAGGATATTCTCTCCGGCTTCCGTGGTTAGTAGGGCCATCAGTACCCCTGATAGGACGATTACCAAAGCTATCAGGATCACCTTAGAGGCTGTATCTTTCGACTCTACAACCACCTTAATCTCAGGCCTAGGTTCACTCTTCTCGGACATTTGATGTATGCCGAGGAGAGGTCATTGTACTTGGCTTCTTAGTGGATAGTCATTGTATCAAAAGCGTCAAGTCCTCTACTGGAAATAATCTCTGACATGATTTCCCCGATAAGGTATATACTCCCGATAACCAGTAGATTTCCATGTCCATTACGCGCAGTCATGACGCCCTCAAGAAATGCCTCACGTGAGTCGACTATACATCTGGAGGATATGATATCTGGATAATGTGAGTGTAGCATTTCTCTGAGTAAATTCGCCCTAGCTGATGGTTTCCTTCCGTTCTTAATCTCTGTGAAGATGAGCTTTGGCTTAGTCTTCTTCACTCTGATAGCGTCAGCTAAAGATTTGATCGAATCTTGGATCTCTTTCTTCTCTATCATCGCAAACAGTATTACTTCGACTTCTTTGGTTTCTTCGATGTCGTTTGCAATACTCTCAGGGTTATGTGCGGCACTGAATTTTAGATCGATACCCTCAATCCACGAAGCTCCAAAATTAGGAGACCTACCCGGCCAAACACATTCATGTTCTGTGACGGGCCAACCAAGGTTTTCTGCAACTATTGATGTAATTGCCGAATATGCGTCCCACTTGGCCTGTTCTTTTTCCAATGTGACCCATACCAAATCTTCTCCAGCCTTTTCGCTAATTATTCTTTGAACGTCCATATCTTGGGGCTTAATCGCGATTAGTGGACTTCCTTGTCGGTGGATTGCAACTTTCTCAGACGCTATTTCACCAATCGTCTGACCTAGATATTCTGAGTGGTCCATGGAGATTGTAGTCAAGATAGACAAATCAGCCTCTACTAGGATTGTTGCATCCAATCTCCCGCCCATTCCTGTTTCTATTATGGCCCTCTGAACTCCACATTCTCTGAACGCCACCATAGCAGCTAGAAATGTCGTTTCAAAAAATGTGGGAGAGCATGGCGGATGCTCTTCGGAAGCAATACGTACCTTCTCTATCGCATCATCGAATTGATCTTTTTCTATCGGTCTGCCATCAATTCTAATTCTCTCCTCCAGGAAGATAAGATGAGGTGAAGTAAACAATCCTGTCTTAACTCCATTTGCCGATGACATAGAGGATAATTGTGCACAGAGTGAGCCTTTTCCATTGGTACCGGCAACGTGTATCGAAGGAAATGAGTACTGTGGGTTATCTAGTCTAGACAGAATTTCCTTACAGTTATCCAGTCCTAATTTGATCCCTAGACTGGCTCTCTGATCAAGCCATTCACGACTTCGCATAGGACTTTCCTGCACCAAAAGACGGTGGGCGCGTACGGGTCAAGGTGATATGGCCCTTGAAGTTCGTGTATGATATGTCAGAGGGGGGCGCCACCGGCGTACTAGCTGCAATGAGGGGGCAGTGGGCCTCTATGACGGGTATGGCCTTCATGTTTGTATCAACAATCCTGATAGGGCTTAGTGTACAGCCGATATACAATATTCCTGAAGCCAGAGCCTTTGGGGAAGAGGGGGCCTCCAAGGGTGCCTTCGTGGCTCTAGAGCTGGCAATGATAGGCGTTTTCACCATAGTCATAATATGGCTAGCGAGAAGAGGTCTTGAGTTCTTCATCAAGGCAATCGTACTCTTTGCACTTTGGATGAGCCTCTTTTACGCCGTACAGCCATATGTTGCTCTTATTCTATATTTCCTAGGTTTAGACACGCTATTTGTTGTAGGTTTACTATCAATAGCCATCAGTAGTGGTTCAATTTACCTCTTACATATATTTCCAGAGTGGTATGTAGTGAATGGAGTAGGAATAATGGTAGGCGCTGGTGTAATAACACTCATTGGAGTTTCATTTGTACCAGTTCTGATCATCGGTTTCATGATTGCTGCCGCAATATACGACTACTGGGCCGTGAACGGCAGTAAACACATGCTGGAGTTGGCTGATACCATGATTGATCTCAAGCTTCCAGTCCTGCTTGTTGCTCCCAAGAATGCCGATTACTCATTCATCGAGGAGGATGATAGGGTGATGAGGGATAAGGAAATTGAGGTCACTAAGATGGATTGGGAGGATCCTGTTCCTCACATAAAAAATGAGGAAGGACGACCTACTAAGGGAAGGGATGCTCTTTTCATGGGCCTCGGAGATGTAATTTTTCCAGGTATGCTAGTCATCTCGTCAGTTTCATTTCTGCCTCAAACTGGAGGAGAAGTAACTTACTTCAGTGCTTTTGGCGTAATGTATGCTGACTCCCTGACAGTCGCTATGGGCACACTATTTGGAGGGCTTTTGGGCTACTTTGCCCTAATGACCCAAGTCGCCAGGGGAAAACCTCAGGCAGGCCTTCCACTCTTGAACGGAGGGTCCATTTTGGGCTATCTGGTCTCTGGGTACTTCGCTCTCGGAATTGATAATCTTTGGCAGGACATCACATTCTTCTGATGTTTTCTCCCGATTCCTTGAAAGTCAATAGGCCTGTCCTAGACCTGATTACAGTGCTGGACATTGCCATGTTTCGTGAGAATGCTGACATGATTAGGGCTGATCATGACAGAAGAGGAATCTCCCATGATTCAATAGATGAGATTATCAGATTAGATGAAGAATGGAGGAAGGCGCAGTACGATACCGATCAGATAAGGAGGCAAAGGAACTCCGCGGCGAAGGGGATTGCTGAAGCGAAAAAGTCAGGAGATAGCTCACGTGCTGAAGAAATTCTGTCCGAGGTTGCTGATCTCGGAGAGAGGATTGCAGAACTAGGGGCCATGGCTGATGAGTGTCTGAGAAAGAGGGACGAGCTTAGGATGAGAGTTCCAAATATTCTACATCCAGACGTTCCGGTGGGAGAAGATGATCAGAAGAATACTCTTCACAGCCTCCATGGATCTAAGGGTGAGTTCGAATTTGAGGCTAGAAATCACAATGAGCTAATTGAGATGAATGGCTGGGTAGATCAATCTAGAGGAGCCAAGGTAGCTGGAAGCAGATTCTACTTCATGCAGGGAGATCTAGCTAGAATGGAGATGGCACTCCAGCAGTTTTCGGCAGACTTTCTCATCAAGAGAGGTTACACATTGGTACAACCTCCACTTATGATGAATCGAGATGCTTACGAAGGAGTGACCGACTTATCTGACTTTGAGACAGTTATGTACGGAATAGAGCCTGATAACTACTACCTCATTGCTACTAGCGAGCATCCTCTGACTGCAATGAGGATGGATGAGATAATCGAGCCTAACGAGCTACCTGTGAAGCTTGTAGGGGTCTCTCAATGCTTTAG
>Ga0209036_1000996_pt1 | contig 12198 bp, 9 predicted proteins | sample MarorgKNORR_S2LV_3_FD_188222 | JGI IMG/M metagenome (GOLD analysis project Ga0209036, IMG submission 188222) | Marine microbial communities from the Southern Atlantic Ocean, analyzing organic carbon cycling - DCM_A/KNORR_S2/LV (SPAdes) (version 2) | ecosystem: Environmental > Aquatic > Marine >... | reverse complement strand
CGCCGCGCCGCCCGCCGGCGACGACGACGAGGACGCGCCGCCATCCAGCGGCAACCGCTCGTCGCTGCCGACTAGCCAAGCGCGGCGATGGTTGCCTTCATCGCTTCCTCGTTTTCGAGCATGCGTTCCACCAGCTTGAATTGAACCCGAGCCCGGTCGAGGTTTTGCCCTTCGCGATGCACCCGGAAATAGGTGTCGTCGTTTAAGTGGTCAGTGAGGAACCGAACGCCCAGTTGAAACGTGATTACCTTGCCCGCCTGGGCGAGGTAACCTTTCTCCGCTTCACTCAAAAAATCGTTGGCTTCACTGAGGTAGCCCTTGGCTAAGGCGTCGAAAAAATCCATTCGCATAGTCACCTTATCGAGGTCGCGCTCGTCCTCGTCGGCTGGGCTGGTCAGCGTCCGCACCATGTCGCCAAAGTCGTAGTGGATGAGCCCCGGCATTACGGTGTCGAGATCGACGATGCACATCACTTCATCGGTGTCCTGATCAAGCAGCACGTTGTCGATCTTGGTGTCGTTGTGCGTGATACGCTGCGGTAGTTCGCCCTTGGCCTGAGCGTCGGCAAAAATCTGAACGATGCCCCGGTTGGTCTGACAAAATTCAATCTCCGGTTGTGTTGCCTCAACCCGGTTTTGTTTGTCTTCCCTAACCGCCTTTTCCAGTGCGTCGATTCGTAAAGCACCGTTGTGAAACTGTGGAATAGTTTCCTGGATTCGCTCCGTCGGCAGGTCGGCGAGTCGTTTTTGAAATAATCCAAACGCCCGCCCCACCTGCTCCGCCTGCTTAGGTTTCTCGGCGACGTGACTGGATTTGACGCGTTCAATGAACACATAGGCACGCCAGTAGTTGCCAGCGCTGTCCATGTAATAAGACGCCCCACCGCGGGTGGGAACCAGCGTCATTGTGCGGCGGGTCAGGTCAGCGGAACTTTCCGAGGCAATTTTTTTTCGAAGGTGCTGGGTGGCTTCCTTGACGTTTTGCATCACCACCGCTGGCTGCTGGAAAACGTGATGGTTGATGCGCTGCAGGATGTAACGGATCGGGCTCCCTCCCTGTCGACAATTGATGATGTAGGTGTCGTTGATGTGCCCCTTGGTCCACGCATACCCATCAACAAACTCAGCCACGATTTGGAACTGGCCGACCAGCTTCTCAAGGTTGTACCCGTTTACCTCACTCACGTCCCCGTTGATTCGTCTGTTTTGGTGACCAGTTCAAGCGGTTTTTTCCGCTTGGCCAAGCGCTTGGCCAAGTTCAGGAACAGCCGAGGCTCTCGCCGCAGTTGAGACACTTGAAACAGGCGCCGTTGCGCACGGTGACATTGCCGCAGGTTGGGCAGGTCGGCGCGTCCTCCATGAAATGCGCCACCGATTGGCTGATGGCCGAGCTGTCATGGGAATGCGTGGCCGCGTGCGCGATGGATTCCCCGTCGCTGCCGGATACCGGCAACTCCACCACCGGCTTGTTGACCCGCTTGGCCTCCTGCTCCTGCAGACCCGGGATGTTCAATTCCTGTTGCCCAACGCCGTTGCCCCGGGATTTCTCGATGAAGCCCGGAATAAACTGCGACCCCATCCAGCGAAATACATAGTCGATGATCGACGAGGCCCGTCCAATCTGGGGGTTCTTCGTGAATCCAGACGGTTCAAATCGCTGGTAGCTAAACTTGCGAACGAGAGCATCGAGCGGCACGCCGTACTGCAGTGAAATGCTCGTCAACGCCGCCACGCTGTCCATGAGGCCACCAATGGTGGAGCCTTCCTTGGCCATGGTGATGAACATCTCACCGGGTGTGCCGTCCTCGAACAGGCCGATGGTGAGGTAACCCTCGTGGCCCGCGATGTCGAATTTGTGAGTGACCGCTGTTCGCGTCTCGGGAAGCCGTCGCCGGAGAGGTTGGTCGATCTGCTTTTGCAGACCGACCAACTGTTCCTCCAGTTCCTGGATCCGCTCGTCCACCGCCGGGGCGGAATCCTGTTCGGTTCCCTCTCCGGTTTTCGCGGTGTTGAGCGGCTGGGATCGCTTCGATCCGTCACGATAAATCGCAACGCATTTCAGCCCCAGCTTCCACGCCTGCACATAGGCGTCGGTGATATCCTCCACCGTGCATTCCTTGGGCAGGTTCACGGTCTTGGATATCGCGCCGCTGATGAACGGCTGGGCAGCGGCCATCATCTTGAGATGTGCCATGTAATGAATGCTGCGTTCGCCGCGGAACGGCTTGAACGCGCAGTCAAACACATCCAGATGCTCGGGCTTGAGCCCGCTTTGTCGGGTTTCCCCGTCCTCCTTGACGTCCTCGATGGTGTCAAATTTTTCCACGTGCGCGACGATGTTCCTGATTTCATCATCACTGTAGCCGAGCCGGTTCAACGCATTCGGCACGGTGCGGTTCACGATCTTCAACGTTCCCCCGCCGGCAAGCAGCTTGTACTTCACCAGCGCGATGTCCGGCTCGATGCCGGTCGTGTCGCAGTCCATCAAAAACGCGATTGTGCCGGTGGGTGCCAGCACGGATACCTGCGCATTGCGGTAGCCGTTCTCGTCGCCCCTTGCCAACGCGGCATCCCAGCATTCACGAGCGGCGTCCTTCAGGTAGCCAAACTCGTCGCTGGACTGAATCTCCTCGACCGCATCGCGGTGCAGTTGCATCACGCCGCGCATCGACTCCACATTGTCCTTGGCCAACGGCTTGGCCACGTTGACGCAGCGGGAATCCTTGTATCCGGGAAACGCCCCCTTGGCCCCGGCCAACTCGGCTGATTGCTCGTAGGCGTAGCCGGTCATGATGGACGTGATGGCTCCGGCCAGCGCCCGGCCCTCATCGGAGTCATACGACAAGCCATAGCTCATCACCAGCGAACCAAGGTTCGCGTAACCCAAGCCAAGCGTCCGGAAAATATGGGAGTTCTCCGCAATGGGTTGGGTTGGATAACTGGCGTTGTCGACGAGAATTTCCTGTGCGGTGATGAACACCCGCACGGCCGCCTTGAACCGCTTGACATCGAACCCGCCGTCCTCGCGCTTGAACCGCATCAAGTTTAGCGACGCCAGATTGCACGCGGTGTTGTTGAGAAAAACGTATTCCGAGCACGGGTTGGTCGAGTGGATCGGCTCAGTGCCCTTGCATGTGTGCCACTTTTGAATCGCGCCGTCGTACTGCACGCCGGGATCACCGCACACCCAGGTGCCCTCGGAGATTTTATTGAGCAAATCGCCGGCATCCTTCTTTTCAAGTTTGTCGCCGGTAGTCACGGCGCGGGTCCACCAGTCTCCCCCGTCGAGCGCGGACTCCATGAACTCATCACTCACTCGCACGGAGAGGTTCTCGTTCTGGTACATCACGCTCCCGTAGGCGTCGCCGTTGTAGGAGCCGTCGTAACCCTGCTCGATCAGAGCCCATGCCTTCTTTTCCTCGATCTGTTTGGCGTCGATGAACTCCTCAATGTCGCCGTGCCAGTCGCGGATGGTGTTCATCTTGGCGGCACGACGCGTTTTGCCGCCGGACTTCACGACGTTAGCCACCTGGTCGTAGATGCGGAGGAACGCCATCGGGCCGCTGGGCGTGCCGCCGCCGCTGACGGTCTCGCGTTGCGAGCGGATGGGCGTGAGATCGGTGCCGGTGCCGGAGCCAAACTTAAACAACATCCCCTCGCTGTGAGCGAGTTGCAGGATGGACTCCATGTCGTCGTTGACCGACTGGATGAAACAGGCACTGCCCTGCGGAAACTCGTACTGCGACGTGGCGCGTTCCGCTTGGCCAAGCGCTTGGTTGTAATGCCAGTTACCCTTGGCTGAGGTGCTGCCTGCGCCGTACTCGTGATGAAGGCCAACGTTAAACCAGACCGGCGAGTTGAATGCCCCGTGCTGGTTCAGGCAAAGCCACGAGAGTTCGTCGTAAAAAATCTCACCATCCTTTTTGGTGAAGTACCCATCCTTGACGCCCCAGTCGGCAATCGTGCGGGCCACGCGATGGATGAGTTGGCGAACGGAAGTCTCCCGTTCGGGTGTGCCTTGTTCCCCGTAAAAATATTTTGAGACGACCACCTTGGTGGCCAACTGCGACCAATCGGTCGGTACCTCGACGTTCTCCTGCTTGAAAATGACGTTGCCGCCCTCGTCGGTGATTTCCGCCGTGCGCAGATCCCATTCCTTCTCGTCGTAGGGATTCGTTTTCGCGTTGCTGAACACCCGGTCGACCTTGACGCCTTTCCGCTTTTTGCCCTTGGCCAAGCCGCCGCGCTTGGGCGTGGCCACGCTTGGCTTGGTGGAGCGACGCGGGGCACGCGAAGTGGGGACCGTGGAGGAGTCGTTGGTGTCAATCATCGGTTGTTTCAGTCGCTTGGGTTGTAACGCGCAAAAACCTCACTCCAAAGTGATTTTTGGGGCCAACCACCTTCGAAAGCTCGGTCGAGCTGGGCAAAGGACTGAGAGTTACCACAATTTGTAGTGGTATCAAGTTTTTAAACCACAAATTATTGTGTTTTTTATGACGAAACCGAAAAACTGGGCCGATTTGCGCTTGGCCAAGGTTGACCCTTGCTCCGCAAGTGCCTGAGCCTCAAACTGTTCCGTGCCATGGCTAATTATTTGATCGAACAACTGGACGAGATCGAGCCGACGCCCTGCCCCTGCGGCTTGGCCAAGCGGGCGTTCGCCGGTGAGCCGGGGGCGGTGGCCAGTCTGCACGAGGTCGAGATCAAGCAGGACTCCAAGGTTCACTACCATAAGCGGATGACAGAGATTTATCTCGTGCTCGAGGGTGAGGGGCATCTGGAACTGGATGGGGAACTCGTGCCAGTGCGGCCGATGACCACGGTTTACATCAAGCCCGGTTGCCGGCATCGGGCGGTGGGGAGGCTGAAAATCATCAACATCCCGGTGCCCGCGTTCGACTCGGAGGATGAATGGTTTGATGCGTGATGCATGGTTTCGGCTTGCCGCCGGGTTGGCTTGCCGATTGAATCCCTCGCCCCGCGAAATGCGGTACCAGTCAATTTAGCAGTGCATACTCTGATTCTAGTTTTATTGGGCCTGACCTCGGTGATCAGCTTGACGTTTATCATTGAGAGGGGCTGGGCGCTGCGGCGGAGTATCATCCTGCCGCAGCCGTTGGTGGACAGTCTCGACCACTGCCACACACGCGCGGACGTCAACACGGTGTTGCGGTTTGCGGAGCACCACAAGGAGACCCCGCTGGCCCGGTTGACCACGACAGCAGTCGAGCACCTCGAGTGGGCCAAGCCGGACAACGTGGAGGCGCTGCAGTCGCGTGCCCGGCATGAGGTGAGCCAGATGGAGCGGGGCCTGGTCGTGCTGGAGATCATCACCGGTGTCGCCCCGTTGCTGGGGCTGGTCGGTACGGTGGTCGGGCTCATCGAGATTTTCGGCACCATGGCCGACGGGGCAACCGAGGCATCAAAATTCGCTGATGGCATCTCGACAGCGCTGTGGGCCACGCTCTCCGGGTTGAGCATCGCCATCCCGTCACTCGTCGCTTGGAGTATTTACAACAAGCGCGTGGAAACGTTTGCCATCGAGATGGAGACACAGCTCGATGTGTTCCTCCGCAGGCAGTACCCCAACGAAAACGGGAACTGATCTCCATGCGATTCCTGCCGCGCAAAAATCGCAAGCCGCCCACCGTCATCGTGGTGGCGCTGATCGATGTGCTGATGGTGGTGTTAATCTTCATGGTGGTCTCCACGACATTCAAAAATCAGGCCGCCGTGCGTCTCGCGTTGCCGGAATCATCCCAGGCACAAAGGGAGGCGGCGGTTAGCAAGGCACTGGTCATCACCGTGGCCAAGGAGGCTCCTCATTTTTATTTCGGGACTGAGCCAGTCGAGGAGACGGCACTGGAGGCAGAGCTGAAAAAAGCGATGGAGGGGAATCCCGAACGCGGACTATCCATCCGCTCCGACACCGACGCGCCGTTCGGAAAAATCATCAAGGTGATGGATGCCGCGAAGGCAGCGGGGGTCAAGGGAGTGAAGGCATTCACCAAGGAAGCCGGCGGCGGATGAGCAGCGACACTCCATCCGACATCCCCCCTCCCGACAGCATGCACCTCTCCTCAGCCACCGGCTGGATGCAGCTGGGCAACACCGCCGAGGCGCTGGCTGACCTGGAAAAAATCTCCGAGACGCATCGCGCCCACTTCGAGGTACTGCACCTCGAGTGGCACATTCACGCACAGAAGAAAGATTGGGATCGCTGCGTGGAATTGGGCGGCTACATGGTGGAGCGGCACCCGACCAACCCCGCCGGTTGGATAAACCAAGCCAATGCCCTGTTTTATCTCCAACGCGGGCACGATGCGTTTCAAATGCTGGAACCGGTGGCTGAGCATTTCCCGGAAAACGAGGCGATCCCCTACAACCTCGCCTGCTACGCCTGCCAGTTTGGAGACCTCGAGTTGGCACTCGACTGGTATCGCGTTGCGGAAAAAGTGGGTGAACCGGAGAAAATACAAGAGGTCGCACTGATGGACCCGGACATGGAATTGCTTTGGGAACAGATCAAGGAATGATCGACCTTTTTTTCGATCCTTACAACCTAGCTCAAAATAATTTATTTTAATTCTCTGGTTGACAGTTTTTCGTAAAGCGGCATCATTGCCCGTTGTTCGTTTTATACGTAACTGCAACCGTTTATTTCAATGAGCAAGAATACCAAAGTCGCCAACGAGGATTGGGATTTTTCCGTTCTGGATAAAGCACCTCGTTCGCTGATTCATCGCGCACTTTTATGGGAGCTGGATCGCGAGATCGGAAGTGGAAAAGAACCGTTCCTGAAAACCACAGAATGCCGCAAGGCGCTGGCCGATCCCAATTCTTTTAGAGGAACCGCGACCGGCGTGACAGAGCTGGGCCGGGGCAATGCCAAGACACGTCCTTTTGAAGAAGCGATCAATTTTGGCATCGACTGGTCCCAGCCAAGGGACGAGTTGGTGCGTCAGTTCGGTCTCTGGCTCGACACACAGGAGTCGACCGGCCGCCTGCAGGTCAAGCCGGCGCTGGGCAAGCCGCGTGATGCCCTCACGATGCTCCGGAAGATTTCCATCGTGCGACTGAAGAATGGTGGGCTCTCACAGCGCGTGGCGGCAGACACGTATCCCGATAAGAAGACCTATCTGAAGAGCCTGAACAAAATCAACTGGACCACGGCGTCACGGGAGGTCGACAAGGCCTGCAAAAAACGCCAGAACAAGCTGAAGACCATCGAACGGACGATGGGCAGCAAGGACTGGAAGAAAGACGTCTACGGCGGGTAACCGGTCTGTAACCAAAAACAATTTGAAGCGACACCGGGGGTTTCCCCCGGTGTTTTTTTTGCGCTTGGCCAAGCGCTTGGCCGACGGATTGCCTTGCGCTTGGCCAAGCGATGAGTCCATAAGGCGGCGTGTCTGACTGGCTGACATCGATCCTGCTTGGGATCATCGAGGGCATCACCGAGTTTCTCCCGATCTCGTCCACGGGCCACCTGCTCGTGCCTCAGCAACTGGGCTGGCTGGAGAAACAGTCGGACGTGTTTAACATCGCCATCCAGGGCGGTGCGGTGATCGCGGTGTTGTTCAACTTCACCGACCGCGTCAAGCAACTGGTCTTCAAGTGGCGCGAACCGGAGGCACGCGATTACATGGCCAAGTTGCTGGTGGCGTTTTTCATCACCGGCTGCGGCGGGGTGTTGATCGACACGCTTGGCTTTGAACTGCCGGAGGAGGTGCTGCCGGTGGCGTTGGCGCTGTTGATTGGCGGCATCCTTTTTGTAGTGGTGGAAAAACGACTGGGCGACCGCCAGGCGTTGACGCAGGTGACATGGGCGATTGCCATCGCCATCGGTTTTGGCCAATTGATTGCAGCGGTGTTTCCGGGAGCGTCCCGTTCCGGCTCCACGATCCTGATCGCACTGCTGATGGGGCTGAAGCGTGTCCCGGCCATTGAGTTCACTTTTCTGCTCGGCGTGCCAACGCTGCTGGCGGCCGGGGCGTATAAGGTACTCAAAGCGCTTGGCACCGAGGGAGTCTCGGAGGATTGGTGGCAATTGGCATTGGCCTCGCTGGTCTCGGCCGTGACCGCATTTGTCTCAGTCAAGTGGCTGTTGCGCTACATCGAGACCCACACGTTCGTGGTGTTCGGCTGGTATCGCATCGCACTTGGCCTGATTTTGCTCATCATCACGTTCACGTAACATACTTTTTCAGGCGGTATTACGGTTGACGGCAGCTTGGTTTGCCGCAGAATCCCCCTCTGCGCCTGCGCTTGGCCAAGTTCCCCCCGGCCACGATAATCCCACTTTTTTCGTAACCTACCGAATGGCAATGAAGTAGTGACAGGGTGCAGTTTCTTTGGTGAAACGAATGGACAAAACGTTAATAGGCAACATGATGCTCCTCGCCGGGGCGTTGGCACTCGCGGGGTGTGGCTCCGCAGAACTCGAGAAGGAAAGCTCGAAGAAAAAGTCGAGGTCCTCCAGTGGTGCCAAGCCGGTGCTGGTGGAACTGGCCAAGGTGACCCGTGGCCCGATCGAAAAAATCCTCGAGCGTTCCGCACCACTTGAGGCCGAGGCACAGGTGGAGGTCCACGCCCGCACGAGCAATCCGGCGGTCGACCTGCTGGTCGAGGAGGGCGACAAGGTCGAAAAGGGGCAGGTGCTCCTGCGGCTCGAGAATGATCGCCAAAAGAATGACTACGATCAGGCGAAGAGCCAGCTCGACAAGGAGCAGATCGACTTCGCCCGGCAGGAAAATCTCCACAAGGACAATCTCATCAGCGAGCAGGATTTTCGCAACGCCAAGTTCTCGCTGTCGCAACGGCAGTTGAGTTTTGAGGAGGCGCAGCGGCAGTTCGAGTACACCGAGGTGCGCGCGCCGATCGCCGGCACGATAACACTGCGCGATGTGAAGGTGGGTGATCAGGTCGGCAGCGGCCGAAAGATTTTTGAGATCATCGACTTTGAATCCATTGTGGCGGTCATCCATGTGCCGGAACAGTATCTGCCGGATCTCAAGCCGAACATGGAGGCGAGGCTGATCTCCAACACGCTCGGCGCTGATAACATCATTCCGGCGTTCGTGAAGCGGATTTCACCAATCGTCGAGGCGCGTGCCGGCACGGTGAAAGTCACGGTAGCGGTGAGGGAATTGGGCGCATTGCGGCCCGGCATGTGGGTGGATGTGGAGTTGGTGCTCAACACCAAGCAGGACGCCATCCTGATTCCGAAAAAATCGATCGTCTACGACAACGACCAGACGTACGCGTTCAAGATGCACCTCAACAGCACCAATAACGTGAAAAGCGTGAAGCGCCACCTGGTGTTGCCGCTCAATGCGGACAAGGTGCATATCGAGCCGACCGACGGTTTTGCCGTGGGCGACATGATCGTGGTCGCAGGCCAGTCCGGCCTGAAGGAAAATTCGCTGATACGTGAGCTGGGCGATCCGTTGCCGGGCGAAACCAACGCCGTACCGGCAACCGTCAGCACCAACACCATCAAGTAACCTCCCGACTTCCGTCACGGAATGGAGTCTCCCCATCGCAACCCCAACTTCACCACCGACCGACCGGTCGCGGTGTTGATGGTGTTTCTGGCGGCGATCGTATTTGGTTATTTTTCACTGATACAACTCCCGGTCACGCTCATGCCAGAGATGAGCTACCCGACCCTGACCGTTCGAACCGAATATCCCGGTGCCGCGCCGGAGGAGGTGGAAAACGACATCAGCCGCCGCATTGAGGAGGCACTCGGCGTGGTCGGCGGCCTCAACGAGATCAGCAGCATAAGCCGTGCGGGTGTGAGTGACGTAATCCTCGAGTTTGTCTGGGGCACGTCGATGGTGGACGCCATCCAGAACACACTCGAGAAACTCGATCTCGTCCGGCTGCCGCGCGAGGCGGAGAAGCCTTTGCTGCTGCACTACGACCCGTCTCTCGATCCGGTGATGGAGTTAAGCCTTTCCGGCTCCAGCCGGAGTATCAAGTACAAGGGGGATGAAGGGCTGCGCCGGTTGCGCCGGATCGCTGAGCTGCAGGTCAAACGGCAAATCGAGCCTATCAAGGGCGTGGCCGCTGCAAGGGTACGGGGAGGATTGGAGGAGGAGATCCATGTTTTAATCAATGAGGCCAAACTGCAACGGGTTAGCCTGTCAATTGGGCAAGTGATCAGCCGTCTTCGTGCGGAAAACATCAACGCCGCCGGTGGACGAATTCAGGAGGGTGGCGCCGAGTACATGATCCGCACCATCAACGAATATCAAAGCCTCGAGGAGATCGCGAACACCATTGTCTTTCGCCGGGAAGGTCGCGAGATTCGCGTGAAAGACCTAGGGCAAGTTGTCTACGGTCAGCGTGACCGTGAGATGATGACCAAGACCGATGGCAATGAAAGTGTCCAAATTGACATTTACAAGGAAGCTGACGCCAACATGATCAATGTGGCCGAGCAGGTCTCCCGACTCATCGGGAAGATCTCCGGCTCCAGCCGATCCACGCTCGCCGGCAAACTCCGCGCTGAAGAGGATGCCTATCTCCGGGTGGTGGCGGATCGATCCATTTTTATCGACAGCAGTATCTCCGAAGTAATGAGCACAGCATACTTTGGCGGCATGCTGGCCATCCTTGTGCTGCTGATTTTTCTGCGCGACCTGCGGACGACCGCCATCATCGCGCTGAGTATCCCCATCTCGATTTTAGTCACGTTCGCGCCGCTCAATATCCTCGACGTGACGCTGAACATCATGTCGCTCGGTGGCTTGGCGATGGGTATCGGGATGTTGGTGGACTCTTCCATCGTGGTGCTCGAATCAATTTATCGTTGCCGCGAGGAGGGCGATTCCATCCGCAAAGCTGCCATCCGTGGCACGAAGGAAGTGCGCGGTGCAGTGATCGCCTCGACCCTCACCTCGATCTGTGTGTTTTTCCCGATGGTGTTCGTGGAGGGTCTTGCCGGACAGGTTTTCAGTGACCTAGGCCTAACGGTGGTCACCTCATTGATCGCCTCGCTGATCGTTGCGGTGTTATTCATCCCGATGTTGGCCAGCCGCACCGGGTTTCAGTTGAAGTCGGACGCAGGCATGGTCTCCCACTTTTTCGGCTCCATCAACGGGCGGATGAACCTAAGCTCATACTGGCTACGCTTTTTGTTCCCAGCCGCCGCGTTGCTGGGTGCCATGCTGGTTGTGGTTCTCAGTTACACATGGTGGATGGTGGGTGCCATGGACGATCCCAAGTTCGAGGAAGAAATCGTTTACGGCGCCGTGGCGATGTCGGTGTTTAGTTTCTGGCAATTGGTCTGTTTTATCCCCGGCATAATAGCCTTGGCCAAGCGCCTACACGACCTTGGCCGGACAGCCTGGTGGCTGCTCGCCGCGGCCGCGCCGCCGGTCGTGGCGATGATCGCTTTCGTCGTAGCGATGATCGAGATGGGAGATGATTCTAACCCGGCCTCTTTTGCCTTATTTGCGTTATTTGAAGGTAGTGGACTTTTGATGTTGGTCAGTTGGGTTCCGGCGTGGCTCCTGACCCTGATCTGCTCGGTCGTTCCCGGCTCGAAAAACGAAAACCGCTTTGGCCAAGCGGACCACGAGGGGCAAACCTTGGCCAAGCTCTGGGGGTCGTTCCGGGCGTTTGGCGAGAGCCACCAACGCAACCGGACAGTCTTCCTCGCAACGTCGCCCTACTTCGCCTTGCGCTTGGCCGTTTCGTTCCTGTTGGAATTGATCGGTCTGTCTTTGGTGTGGGCTATACGCGCTGTGTCGTTTATGGGCCTGACCGCCTATCGTGCCATCATGAAAATCGGCTCCGTATTTGGGTCCTTGCTTACCAAGGTTTTCGGCGAACCGAAGGGCGATTCAACCGACGGCACAGGCAAAGGATTTTATCGCTCGCTGATCCATTGGGCGTTGGATAGCCCGGTGGCGATGATCGCACTCGCGGCGGCCTGTTTTTGGGTCACGTACTCCGTGGGGCGCTCGCTGGAAACCGAACTGCTCCCTGAGGTGCATCAGAGCGAATTCACGTTTGAGGTGTCCCTCCCCGTGGGCACCCCACTGGTCGAGACGGTAAAATTGCTTGGCGATGTGGAACAAAAGATCCTCGACTCCAAAAAAGACAAGGACAGCAAAATTGAAACCTTGCTTGTGATGTACGGCTTCGACACCAGTAACATGAAACGCTCCGACGAAGGTGAACACTC
>Ga0209036_1000995_pt1 | contig 12199 bp, 8 predicted proteins | sample MarorgKNORR_S2LV_3_FD_188222 | JGI IMG/M metagenome (GOLD analysis project Ga0209036, IMG submission 188222) | Marine microbial communities from the Southern Atlantic Ocean, analyzing organic carbon cycling - DCM_A/KNORR_S2/LV (SPAdes) (version 2) | ecosystem: Environmental > Aquatic > Marine >... | reverse complement strand
CCGCGCGCCTCAAACACGGCGGGGGCATCCGCTTGGCCAAGCGGCTGGAGTCGGAGTGGAATGCTACGGATGGTGCGCAGGTTTGCCGTGACGTCATCGCCGGCAACGCCGTCGCCGCGAGTGGCCCCGACTGTGAATTGCCCCTCCTCGTAACGCAGGCTAATCGCGATGCCGTCGGCTTTTGGCTCGACGACCCAGTCGAGCGATTCTCCTGGTAGCAGTTTCTGGACGCGCTCGACGAACTCGCGCACCTCCTCCTGCGAGTAGGTATTGTCGAGACTCATCATCGGCACGGCGTGACGCACCGTCTCGAAGCCGTCGATCGGCTCACCGCCGACGCGCTGGCTCGGCGAGTCGGGCGTACGCAGCTCCGGGTGCGCGGCCTCGAGGTCGAGCAGTTCACGGTAAAGCTGATCGTACTCGCGATCGCTGACCGCCGGCTGTGCCTCGACATAATAAGCCCGGTCATGCCGTCGAATGTCTTTGGCTAATTCGGCATGGCGTTGTTGATGTGAATCAGTCACGAACGCAAATAAAGGCAATCAAAAATATATTATTCAAAACACGGCATTTGAATGAAAACGCCTGTTCTTGCCCAAACAACTATAATTCCAATTTTTGAATTGTTAGGGCTTAAATCCCTCCTGCGCCACGAATGAAATTAATAATCTGATCGAGGGAACTTTCGATAACGACACCAAATATGATCAGGCAGAACAGCAATCGAAGGGCAGGGTCTTTTTTAGCAGGAGGTAGAGTAGCTACCTGCTGGTTGGTGGATAAATCTGTTGCTTGATCAGTTGCAGGTTGTTCCTCAGCCATAAGTTTATTGGATAACTAATTTATCTTGGAACAACTTTCATTACACCTCGCATCATCATTGCGTGACCCGGGAAGGTACAAACGTAAGGATAATTACCTGGTTCAGGTGCAATAAATTTTATTAAGTCTTCCTCTTTATGATTTAAAGCTGTCGAACCCCAAAGAATCAATTCAGTGTCAGGTCTCCATTGTTTACTAAAGCCTTTATCTCCAAGCTCTATAGCCATTTTTGCTACTTCATCCGCTTTACCTGGCTTAACAATAAGGAGGTTATGAGGGGGGAAATCCAAATTCCTAAACTTAAGTGAAACGGAATCTCCAGTCTTAACTTCAAACTCTTTGATGTCATATAGCATTTTTCCTTCAATTGTACTTATGGTAATTTGAAATTTCTCACCGCTTTTGACAACTCCAGAAGATTTGGCCATACCCCATATATCCACAAACCGAGGCCCAGCAATTCGACGCATTTTTTGTACTATATATTCGGGTAAGTCATTGCGGGGAACTACTCCTGATTTGATAGCATCAGTCAGATTTTGTGCATAAGACGCCCGAGATGCCATTGTCTGTATTGTGGCAGACTTTTCCTCAACATTCATATTTGGATATCTTTCAAGCAACTCTTGGGAAAATGATTTTTCGCTATATAACGCCATCGCCTGTATAGATGCATTACTAAGATCATTATTATCCAATAAACCAATTAAACGACTTTTAAGAGCCATATGCTTTTTAGAAGCTAAATTTTTAAGTGCGCTACGACGCTCATCTATATTAGCTTTTGGATTATCTAGTGTTGAAATAAATGCTTTATTACTTTCTGTGTCTCCGAGAATAGCAGCAATTTCTTTGGCAAGAGGATACTTTTCAATTTTTTCGTATGTTTCAGGCCAACTAGCTGGTGTATTAATTTCGTTTATACCTTTTAATCCAGCAGAAAAACCAACAAGCATATTACTGATTGTTGCTTCAGATTTAATTTTACCCATTGCACGAGAGAGAGTCTCCAACTGGCGTGCATCTGTTGCTCGGCGTGCAATGTATTCAGTAACCAACGGAAGTTGGCTGGCCTGCGCCAACTCCATGGCGCGAGCCGGGTTTTCCGGGACGAGCGGCTCTATGCCGTACCAGATTAGCTTGGGTAAATTGTGATCATCAGCATCCTCAGCGTGAGTGATCAAGCCAGAGGCGATATCCCATCGATTTTCTAGTGACATTCTCTGCATAGCGGACGCTAGATAAAGGCGCACCACTGGTGAAGAGTCCTGATTCGCCATGCTTGCGAATTTTTTCAAAGCCGAGCTAGACGGGTTCTTGTCTTCGCAGAGGAATTGAATTGACCAAGCACGGATATGCTCGTCCTTGTCATTAAGATTATTTAGGTTGTCAGACTCGTTTAAGCCGTCAGTAATGTGCAGTGCCCAGAGCGCACGCAGGCGATAATCTGGGTTTTTATTTTTGCGGAACATCTGCTTTAGCGCGCTATGTGTACCCTTATCTAGTTTGCCTTTTATTGCACGCCCATGCAGAACAACACGTGCGCGACGAGCATGCCACGAACTTGCATTAGTCTGGTAACTAATCAGTTTAGCATCGCTAAGTTTTTGAACATCTTCGTAACGACCCTCCCAGTCCTTAGCTAAACTCTTATTGGGGGCCATGCGGAAAATACGACCAGTATCCTTGTGCTGAATGTTATTACCGCAAATGAACGCATCATGCCAGTCCAGAACATATACATTACCTGCAGGACCAATCTCCATACTAAATCCGATCCACTGTTCATTGTTTGCATGCATGAAATCCTTGTGTTCCTTACCAACGTAACCGGAGCCAGTAGGAACTAGTTCATCAGTCAACACTGCATGCTCGTGAATATTGGCCATGAAAAGCTTACCCTGATACTCATCTGGAAAAGCATCCGATAAATAAACACGGGCTCCTCCGTGAGCTGATCGGTGACGGTGGAGCGCAATCGTACGAATATCACTATAGACGTATGGATTGAAGTGGCGACCAGCTTGACGATGATACACACCACCGGGAATGACATGCCACAAATGAGGAATTACACATGCGGTAATAAGCAATTGCCCTTTAGCATCGTAGTCGATGCCCCACGGATTGCTGAAGCCATGCGCCACAATCTCGAAAACTTCCTTAGTCGGGTGATATCGCCATACACCGCCGTTGATTGGCTGGCCTTCACCCTCGAACTCGACCGACTTGGGATATGGCTCACCGTGTTTGAAAATCTTGCCTTCACCCTTCGGCTTGCCAACCACCGAAGGGGTGAACACACCCTGGCAGCCGTAGATCCATCCATCGGGCCCCCAGTGCAGACTATTGAGTACTTCGTGCCGGTCGCGTATACCCCAACCTGTTAGGCGTACCTCAATGTCATCGACATCGGCCTTGTCGTCCTTATTACGATCCGGAACGAACAGCAGATTCGGCGGTGCGCCGAGCCACAAACCATCGAGCCCTACAGCAACGGCGGACGGAAATGGAATGCCCTCAAGGAAAACCGAGCGCTTGTCGGCAACGCCGTCTCTGTCTGTATCCTCAAGAATCAAAATACGGCTGTCGCCTGAGGCGGAAAAGCCACGGCCGCGCGTTTCGTAGTCGCGGTTTTCGGCAACCCACATGCGGCCCTTGTCGTCCCAGCAAAACGCCATCGGCTGAGTGATCATCGGCTCGTTGGCCCATGAGTTAACACTGAATCCGTCTTCGATGGTCGAGTTATCGACCGCCTCCTGTGGAGTGAGAAACTTGGCATCACGACCGGCACGCTTGGCCAATTGCCAAAGTGCGTATGTGCCTCGCTGGCCGGTGTAGGCTTTCCAGCGATCGGTCAACTTCTTGCCATTGAGTTTTCCGCCGTAGACCTGAATCTGGTGGCGAATGGTTTCAGTCTTGCCCTTGGCTATCTTCCAGTCACCCAACCGAGCGCGCACCGGGCCAACACCAAGCTGGCCATCAACCCGCCACGGCTGCGGGTAGCCCTGGTTTTTGTGATGATCGAAAATGGCGATGTGACCCCAGTCATCGCGACCCTCGATTTCCATTCCGACATCGAGCCACATGGCACGCTTGCCCTCGGCCCGGCGGTTCGTGTCACGCGCGGCGTTGACCGCCTCGCCCTTGATGCCCTTCTTCCACGGCATACGCACAAACAGTCCGCCGTAAGGATACTTGCCGACCGTAACATCGGTCTGGCCGGTGCCCATCCACTCGAGGTTGAGCACGTGCCGGTCGTTCTCGGAACTCATCGACCAGCGCTGGGTCTCGGTGAGCACCGCGTTGCCGTCCGCATCGAGCAGATCGTAAACTGTCTCCCACTTCACCGACTCGCCCCTAGCCTCGAGCACCTTAACGTCCTTGCGCTTCCAGTAATCGCCTTTCGGATTGTGGAAATAGTCACGGCCATTCACGCGGGTGAACCCCCAGTAGATGCCGGTCTGATGCTTGTGATGCCCAGGGCTGTACTGGGTAAACACACCCTTTCCGTCCGGACCCGTGATCGGGTGCAGGTACGGCCGGTGATCGGCAGCAGCGTTCTGAGTGACAACCGGCTTGGCCAAGCCATCGCGGTGAATGGTTATCGTGCCGGTCTTCTCATCAAGTTTCGCCTCAAGCGATTGGGCTAAACCACTTTGTGCCAAACCAAGTGCAACAAGCGGTAACAGCAGATATTTTGAAAAAACGAATTTCATGTCATTTCGCGCCAAGCGACAATCCGGATGGGGATTCTCGGGCGGCTCCCCGGATGCTACCGATAGGGCACCAAACAGCAATAAAAAATCAGAGGCAAAAGGTCGCGCTTGGCAATGCGGGGGGCCAAAAAAGATCGCGTCCGTGCCCGGCAGCCGCGAAACTCCGCCCCGCAAAGTAATGAAACCGTTTTTCCGAGTCCTGCCCGCACTGATACTTACTATGTGGGCCAACGTCACGCTTGGCCAAGCCCGGCTCGACCTGATCGAGATCAAGCCGGTCCCGGGAGAGGCAACCCAGCAGACTGTCTCCCTACGGATCAGCGATGCCGTGAATGGCTCCGTGCTGGATATTCAGGGCTCGAGCGATCTCAGGGAATGGTCCGCGCTTGGCCAAGCGGCAGCCGGCGAAGAACCGCTCGACTGGGAACACAAGCTGCCCACGGCTACTGCACCCTATTTTTTTCGGGTCAAGGTCAATGCCCCGGGCGATGTACTGGCGGACGGGCTTTATGCGAAGATCTCCACCAACCTTGGCACGATGACGGCGCGGCTCGAGTATGAAAAAGTGCCGATCATCGTTGCCAACTTTGTCGGCCTCGCGGAGGGCACCAAGTTTTACAACAAGGACAACACGAAGGAGCCGGTCGATCCCGAGGGCAAGCCGTACTACGACGGGCTGATTTTTCATCGCGTGATCAAGGACTTCATGATCCAGGGCGGCTGCCCCCTGGGCAACGGCACCGGCAACCCCAGCTACTGGCTGCCGGACCAATTTCACCCCGATCTCAAGCACGATGGGCCGGGCGTCCTCTCAATGGCCAACTCAGGCGAGCACACCAACGGCAGCCAGTTTTTCATCACACACGCCGCGACGCCATGGCTGGATTTCAGCGACACCCGCGCCGGCAACCACTCGGTGTTCGGCAAGGTGGTCGAGGGGCTGGACGTGATCGACAAGATTGCCGGCGTTAGCACCGGCGAAGCCAACAAGCCGGTGGAGGCGGTAACCATTGAGAGCATCAAAATCATCCGACATGGTGAGAAGGCCAAGGGATTCGAGGCCACCGAGGAGGCCATCGACCAAATGCTGCGCGACAACGCGGCACGGCAGATGGCGGAGATTCAGAAAGAACTCAAAATCGAACCGACAGACTCCGGGTTGATTTACGAGGAACTCAAGGCCGGCGAAGGCGAACCGATCAAGGCGACCGACATCGTCACGTTTCACTTCATCGCGGAACTGGTAACTGAGGTGGGCGCGTTTGGCCGGATATTCGCGGACTCAGTCAACCCGCGCCCGGCGCCGCTCAGGCTCGAGGTAAGCGAGTTGGGCAAGGTGCTCCCCGGCTTAGCGGAGGGAGTCAATCTCATGAAAAAGGACGGGCACGCTGTGCTCTACATGCCGCCGGAACTGGCCTACGGCAAGAGGGGGCACTACAACGCGCGCGTTCCGGCGCACTCGGTCGTTATCATGGAAATCCTGATCAAAAACGTCGAGCCCGGTGACTGATCAGCGGATCAACCGCGCCCGATAAAATTCCTGTGGCGCCTTGGTGGTGTTGGAGTACTCAAGCACGCCGGCGCCGTCGATCAATTCCAGCTCCGGGCCGGTTTCCCACTGCTTCAAGTCCGGGCTACGATCCAGCGTGAAGCGTTGCCCCGGAAATCCGCGGAACACGAATTGATTGTTGAACCCGCCGCCGTCCCCCGCCGAGCGATCCCAGCGGATCAGGATCGGCGTGCTGCGGGGTACAACCTGTTTGCGCAGGATGATTCCCTCAAGCCCCACACTAAGCAACTGACCGTCGCTGGCCAGCGCCCCGTACAATGAAAGCCCGGTGATGACTCCCTTGGACTGCCAACTCTCGAGATCCGGGCTGGTCAACACCGTGCCATTGGCGCCCACCACGAACCACATGTCGCCCACGCGAGTCACGTCATTAAGCCATTGGCTGGTGCCGCTGTCCCGTCTGACCCACGTCTCGCCATCGGCGCTGGTGAGGATGGTGCCGGCCTGGCCCACGGCCACCAGTTGATCACCAATCGCGCGCACCCGGTAAATCCACTGCTCCGTGCCTGAGGTTTGCCGCGTCCACTCGGCCCCGTCCGGTGACGTCAGGATCACTCCATGCTCGCCGACCGCCACGAATTGTTCCGCAAACGCCTCGACGCTGGTGAGGATGCCGGAGGTCGGCGCCTGGTATTTGGCCCACTTTTTGCCGTCCCTAGTGGTCAACACAGTACCCTTGCCACCGGTGACGACCCATGTGTCGTTGAGCACCGTTACACCCTGAAGGTCGTTCTCAGTCAGTGCCGGTTCGATGGCATTCCAAAAGATACCGAGCGTATTCACCCGGTTGGTCACCGACTTACCCTGTTGGTTTTGAGTGACCACGTTGGTCCACGAATTGTGGCTCGTCATCAGATGGCCGCGGTTACCGACGGAGACGAGCATGTTGGTGTTGCCGCCCACGCCGAGCAGGATGGCATCGGTCATCGATTCCGGCACGACCTCGAGGTTCCACGCGGCGCCGTCGCGGCTGGTCAACACCGTGGCACGGTCGCCAACCGTCACCAGTAGGTCATCCGCGCGGTTGATGTCCCATAGCCAGTTTCGCACCGAATCGTCGGCGCTGAACCAGTACAGGTACGCGTCGTCCTCCTCATCGCGGACACTGTCAACAAGCATCCCAGTCCGGCCACCGAGCAGGTATTTGTCGTCCGTCTCCAGCGAGCAAAAGTAGGTCCAGTCCGGCGGCGGCGCGGGGTTGCTGCCCTCGTCCTTTTCCAGCACATCCACCCAGTACATGAAAAACCCAAGCACGCCCTTTCGCACGACATTTTCTCCGGCAACGATGACCTCGTTCGCGGTGCCCGTGACTGTGTTGAGATTCTTGTCCGTGCCGGAGCGTGCGGCCAGCCACGAAAACCCATCGTTGTAGCTTAGCAGTACAGTGCCACGTTCGCCGACTGCCCACAGCCGTTTGTTAACATAGGCCAGCGCGTTCAGGTCGCGGGTGGTTCGGCTTTGGCGCTTGTTCCAGGATGAGCCGTTGTTACTCGTGGCCACCAGTCCATTTTCACCCACCACGACAAAGTACCGGCCGGTCCAGGCCACGGCGTGGATGTCGTTGTTGTAACGAAACGAACGCTTGCTCCACGAACGGCCATCCGAGCTGGTGTAGATCGTGCCATCGTCCCCGGCGGCCACGATCGTTCGACTCGAGGCGGCCAGTGCGCGGAAAGCTTTACTGGTCGCGGTGTTCAACTCCGCCGATGCGAATGACTCTTCATCCCCGCTGTGCAGCAGCACGCCGTCGTCCCCGGCCACGATCGCCAGGTCCTTGAAAAAAGTCACCGCCCGCAGCGTGACGTCCGTGTCGCTCTCGCGCGGGAACCATTGCACGAGATTTTGGCTCGTGTGGATCGACCCGTTTTCGCCGACCTGAATCGAGAAGTCATCCCCCTTGGCGATAGCGCGGATCGAGTCGCCATGCGGCCTCGGATTGGCCCAGCGCCACGGCACCTCCTCGGCCTTGGCCAAGCCGGAGGCAAATACGGCCAACAGGCCAAGCACCAGCCGCCGCTTTGCCAAGCGCAGTGAGTTGTATAAAAAAATCAAGGTAGGCATCCCCGACGTGTCAGTATTTGTAGAAATAAGCAGCCCTGATGCCACACGCAATCATGCCTGAAATGGGATGTAATTAAAGTTTTAGATTTGTTTTTGCGCATGGTTTTAGCGCATATCGCGTGAAGCTCACCCCTCAAGCGCCTTCACTGTTATACAACGTGATAGAATCAAATTACTGCAAGCCCGACTAATCAAAAGGCAGGCACACTCATTGAGCATTTCAATTAATGCCGATGGCCTTTAGTCATCGATCTCTTCCGGCATGATCATCTCGCGTGTGTAGTAAAGCAGCCGATTACAGTTAGGGCAGGTGACCATCTCGCGACCACTCTTTGCATCAACCAGTTGCTGCGCCTGCAGCTTCATGTGACAGCCACCGCAGATGCCGTGGTCCACTCCAACCACCACTTTGCCGGGCTTCGTCTCCCGCAGACGCTCGTAGTGTTTGACCAGCTTGGCGTCCAGTTCGCCGGAGAGGGTATTCAACTCCTCCTCTAGTTCGTCTAGTTCCTTCTCGATGTTTTTCTCCCGCTCGTCGAACTCCGCAAGTGCCTTGGCCTCATGCGCCTTCGCCTCCTCGGCCACCACCTTGGCCTCCTCGATCTTCGGCTTGTAGGCGTCGATCTCCTCCATCAGTTCCAGTTCCTCGTCCTCGATCTTGGAAATCGTCTCCTTCACATGGTCGATCTCCCGGCCCAGTGCGGTGTACTCCTCGTTCTTCCGGGTCTCGAGCTGTTGCTGGGCGTACTTTTGGATTTGCTCCTTCTTGGCCTCGACATCGTTGTCCAAATCCTTGCGGCGCACCTCCAGTTGAATCATGTGCTGCTTTGCCTGCTCCAGCACCTGCTGGCGGTTCAGGCTCTCTCGCTTGGTGGCTTCGCGTTCCGGATCCAGCGACTCTAGCTCATCCTCGAGCCGGAGGAACTTCATGTCCCGATCCTGAAGAATCAGCAGCTTGCGAATATTGTCGTTCATTTAGGGCCGGCATCTTTAAACCCCCGGACGCCCAAGGTCAACGGCGACGCTTGGCCAAGTGGAGAATCCGGCGCCCAAAACCACTGAGAAAAACCAGTTGCCAAGCCGCCCTACCATCGGCAAACTCCGCCGCCCCTTGGTCGGGACGTAGCGTAGCTTGGTAGCGCGCCTGGTTCGGGACTAGGAGGTCGGGGGTTCAAATCCCCCCGTCCCGACCATCTCTCTTTCTTCCCCATATCAACCGTTCTCAGTCGTCTTTTTGTGCATGAATGGACAGGACGGACAGGACGGATTTCATTTATTTTGTGGTTTAAAAACGCCCCCGCTTGGCCAAGCACTTGGTTCGACACAAAGGACGTCTAGACGCGAAGGGCTGCGGAGATGTCCTTTAAAAATCTTTTCAACTTGGCCTAAACTAAACCGTAGAATCACGACTTGGGCAGATTAGAGTGGGAACAAAAATATTGCCAAAATAGTCAAACTTAACAACGTTAGACGACATGGACGTAACGATTAGGCGTGCCACTGCGGGGGATGCGGAGGGCATTGCGAAGTTGTTTGATGACTACAGGTTGTTCTTCGGAGAGCCAAGTGACTTGCCGTTGGCGCAGGACTTTATCGCCGACCGTCTGCACCACACCGAGTCCGTGATTTTTTTCGCGCAAACACCGAAGGAACGGTGCGTGGGGTTTGCCCAGCTATATCCGAGTTTCTCCTCGGTTTCAGCAGGTCGAGTCTGGATTTTGAACGATCTATTCGTCACCGAGTCCGCCCGGGGAATGGGGATCGGGACTAAACTGCTCAGTGAGATCAAGGCGTTCGGCTCGAACTCGAACGCCAAGTCGATCCTGGTCGAAACCACGTCATCCAACACGGGTGCACAAAAACTTTATGAAACAACCGGCTACCAAGAGGTATCCGATCGTATTTTTTATGAACAGGTGATCAGCGATAATAAGGATTGAAGCATGAAAATTAAATCGACAATACGATGCATGATCGCGGCACCCTTCTTTCCGCCCATATCAGCTACAAAAAAGTGGGAACATTCGTTTCGGGAACAGAGGATGAAAAAAATCCGTCCTGAAAATTAACTGGCTAGAGAATGACTACTTCGTGGAGGATGCAGGGCGGTTAAGGATCAAATTCATCCATTCCCAAGAATTGCAAAGACAAAACTCGATACAAGAATAGTTAGGGTCATTATCAAAGATAAAACCTTAATGAAAAACGCAGTCCTCATTGTCTTAACCGTCATTTTTATGACGGGATGTTCCGAACAAATTGAACTTCCCGTGAGTGATGTGGTGAAATTGCACAGGGCTGCTGAAAGCGGGAATCTCGATTTGGTTAAACAACTCGTCGAGGCAGGCGTGGACAAAAATGCCAAGGTGGGTGAGTGGCAGGACACCGCGTTGCATCGGGCTGCGATTTATCACCACAAGGACGTGGCCATCTACCTGATCAACAGCGAGATCGATTTGAACATCATGGATAAGAACGGCAACACCGTACTCGATGATGCCATCGGATGGGGGGATCAAATTATTATCGAGCTTCTCCGGGAACGCGGTGCCAAGACCCGCGAAGAACTCGAAGCTACTGCGGAGCTATAAATGGTCACCAAAGATAGGCAGTGCCTGGCCAAGCGCTTGGTTTGTCAGCGTTCGTTGGCGGCCTTGGGGTCGAAGACGTCGCGCAGGCCGTCGCCGAGGAAGTTGAGCGCCATGAGCAGGGCCGCAAGCGCGCCGGCCGGGAACAGGATCATCCACCAGTAAACGCGCACCGGGTTGATCTGCGCCGCGCCCTGGGCGATCAGCGAGCCCAGACTCGCTTGTGGCGGCTGGATGCCCAGCCCGAGATAGCTCAGGAATGATTCGTACAACACCACCGCCGGTAGTGTCAGCGTCAGGTACACGATCACCACGCCGAACACGTTGGGCAATATGTGTCGCCACAGAATCGTCCACGTGCCGAGGCCAAGCGATCGTGCCGCCTCGACAAACTGCTGCTCTCGCAGCGCCAACACCTGCCCGCGCACGATGCGCGCCATGGTCAGCCACGACACCGCGCCCAGTCCAGCGTACAACAAAAGATGCCGAGCGGTTTCGCCCCCATCACCGCCGAACGCCGACTCGACCCAGCCTTGAACCACGCCCTCAAGCGTCGTGATGATAACGATCACGAAAATGATCGACGGCAGCGAGTAGAGCACATCGACAGTGCGCATCATCCAGTTGTCCCAACGCCCACCAAGCAGGCCGGCCGTTGCGCCCCACAGCACGCCGATCATCAGACTCACCAGTGCCCCGACAAGGCCGACCAGCAGCGAGATGCGTGCGCCGGCCATCACGCGCCCGAACAGGTCGCGCCCGTGCACATCGGTGCCAAACCAGTGCCTTGCGCTTGGCTCGGCAAACTGTGCGTCGCTGTGTTGGTTGCCAAGGTCGGACACCCACGGCCAACAGACCGCGAGCAACACCAGAGCGATTAAAAAAACGGAGGCCCCCATCGCCGGGCGGTTGTCACGGAACCGGAGCCAGGCGCGGCGGTTCGGCGACTCGCCCAACTCGACCGCCTGGCCAAGCGCTTGGCCAAGCGGCGGATCGCTGGATGGGGTTACGTCAGCCATAGTTCACGCGCTTGTCGAGCATCCCATACACCACATCCACCAACAGGTTCAGCGTCAGCAACAGCACCGAGTACAGGATCACCAGCCCGACCACCATGGTGTAGTCCCGGTTGATCGAGCTGTTCACAAGGAACACCCCGATGCCTGGAATCTGAAACAGGTTCTCCACCACAAACGAACCCACCAGCAGGTCGGCCAAGAGCGGCCCGCTGTAAGTCACCACCGGCAGAAGGCCCTCGCGCACTGCGTGCCGGAACACGATCGCCCGTTCGCTGACGCCCTTGGCCCGGGCTGTGGTGATGAAATCCTGCTGCATCGCCTGGCTCATGCCCTCGCGGGTCAGCCGGGCGACCTTGCCGGCGAAGTACGTGCCCAACGTGACAGCGGGCAGGATCACGTGCCACGGGCCGCCCCAAAGCC
>Ga0209036_1000992_pt1 | contig 12232 bp, 8 predicted proteins | sample MarorgKNORR_S2LV_3_FD_188222 | JGI IMG/M metagenome (GOLD analysis project Ga0209036, IMG submission 188222) | Marine microbial communities from the Southern Atlantic Ocean, analyzing organic carbon cycling - DCM_A/KNORR_S2/LV (SPAdes) (version 2) | ecosystem: Environmental > Aquatic > Marine >... | reverse complement strand
GCCTTTGATTATTAAGTCTTTATAATTTCAAATTTAGGCATATTTATTGATACAATTTTAATAAAATCAAAATACTGGTGTCCTTAATAAAAGTTTAAATTTTAATGGATTTTTATAAAAACACATTCAAACTTTATATATTTACATCCGAATTATGAACAATAAATCTTTTTTAATACTCCTTTTTTCAATAATTATTATTGTTTCGTGTAATAGAAATAGTTATAAATCTGGGAAAAATATTTCTCAAGCTACTGGATGGAAAATTAATTCTGCTGATGGAGGATTTCAACTAAATTCAAAATATAAAGGACAAATTAATGCACCCGGAATGATATTCGTTCAGGGAGGAACATTTGTTAAGGGAAATACTAAAGATAATGTGATGCATGATTGGAATAACACTCCTACTCAACAATACGTTAGATCATTTTTTATGGATGAAACGGAGGTTACAAATGCTATGTATGGAGAATATTTATTCTGGCTTAAAAAGATGTATGGTGAAGATAAAAATCTGAGAAGGATATTTACATCTGCATTACCAGACACCCTGGTATGGAGAAATCCACTAGGTTTTAATGAAGACATGGTTAATAATTACTTAAGACATCCAGCATTTCAAAATCATCCTGTTGTTGGTGTTAGTTGGAAACAAGCCTCCAATTTTGCTAAATGGAGAACACAAAGAGTTAATGAAAGAGTATTAGGAGAAAAAGGGTATTTGAATAATGATTCAATTTCTAATCCTGAATCAAAACTTTCATTTGATACAAACGCATATTTATTAGATCCAACAAATGCTTATAATGGAAGAATAAACTCTTTAATTGGTGATAAATCAATTTCTGAAAATGACACAATATATGCTTCAATTGAAGATGGTCTTTTACTTCCTGCGTATAGATTACCAACTGAAACAGAATGGGAATATGCAGCATTGGGCATGAACGAATTAAGAAGTGCTAACTTGTATAGAGGAAAAAAGAAATTTCCTTGGGAAGGTGAATATACAAGATCACAAAAAAAGAAAAAATTAGGAGACCAGTTAGCTAATTATAAACTTGGAAAAGGAGACTATGGTGGAATTGCTGGATGGTCTGAGACAGGTTCTGGGATCACAACATCTGTAAGAGCATACCCTGCTAATAGTTTTGGGCTTTACGGTATGGGCGGAAATGTTGCTGAATGGGTAGCTGACGTTTATAGACCAATTATTGATGAAGATGCTAATGATTTTAACTATTATAGAGGAAATCTATACACGAAACCAGTTATTGATGAATCTGGAAAAGTTGAAATAGTTACTGCAGAAAACTTAGATGATCAATTTGAAAGACTTCCAAATGGAAGAATAAACTTTAAAAATTTACCTGGCGAGTTAATTGTTACGGATTTAGATGATGAGGATTTAATCAGAACTAACTATTCAAAATCTGATAACCGTGACTTTAGAGATGGTGATTCAGAATCTTCAAGGTTTTTCTTAAATGGTGAAGAACAAAATGAAAACATGTACAATTCTCCATCTGAAGAAAGTTCAAGTAGTACAAGATCATCACTTATAAGTAATGATTCACGAGTCTACAAAGGAGGATCATGGCTTGATCGTTCATATTATTTAGACCCTGCCCAAAGAAGATACTTCCCGGAATATATGACTACTAATTATATTGGCTTTAGATGTGCTATGTCATATCTTGGAGAGTCAAGAAATGTATCTAAACCCAAGAAAAGATAATTTATTTTTATCCACTTCTTTTTTTAAGTAAACTCTTTATATTTAAATAATGAATATTGAAAACTTACATAATAAGTTTTTAGAATGTAAATCTATTGTAGATATTGATTCAAGAACAATTAGAAAAGGGTCAATGTTTTTTGCAATTAAAGGTGAAAATTTTGATGGCAACAATTTTGCAATTGAAGCATTAAAAAAAGGTGCAAGTACGGCTGTCATAGATTCAAAGGATAAAAAATTTGAAAATATTAAAAATGTAATACAAGTTGAAAACTCTTTAGAGGCTCTTCAGAAATTAGCAAACTATCACAGAAATAAAACTAAATCAAAAATAATTGCATTAACTGGAAGCAATGGTAAAACAACTTCAAAGGAATTGATTCATTTAGTTTTAAAAGAGAAATTTAATACAATATCAACATTAGGTAATTTTAATAATCACATTGGTGTTCCATTAAGTCTTCTTCAGATCAAAGAAGATACTGAGTTTTCAGTTATTGAATTAGGCGCAAATAATTTTGGAGAAATTGATCTATTAACTAAGATTGTTGAGCCTGATTATGGATATATTACAAATTTTGGAAAAGCTCACTTAGAAGGTTTTAAAAACCTAAAAGGTGTAATTAAAGCAAAAACAGAATTATATAATTGGATAATTCAAAATGATAAAACTCTTATTATAAATAATGACGATTTAGAACAAATAAAATTTAATATTTATAAAAACTTTTCATTTGGATCAAAAACAAAGTCTAATTATAATTTTGAATATATACCTGAAAAAAAAGTTATGGTTAAATCTTCAGAAATAATTTACAAATCAAATATTTATGGAGATTATAATTTTTCAAATATTTGCGCAGCTATTTCAATAGGTTTACATTTTGGCGTTGATTCAAAAAAAATTCAAAAATCATTACTTAATTATAAGCTTAAAAACAACAGATCTCAACTTATTAAACTAAAATCACAAGAAATAATCTTAGATGCATATAATGCAAACCCAACAAGTATGACTCATGCTATTGAATCATTTTCTAAGACTAAAGGTTCAAAAGCTGTTATTTTAGGTGATATGTTTGAGCTTGGAAATAATGCTTTAGATGAACATAAAAAGATTGTTGAAATTGTAAAAAATAATAAAATTGATAAATCATACTTCATAGGAAAAGATTTTTTTAATTGTAATGATAATACAGAATCCCTTTTCTTTTATAAAACAAAAGAAAATTTCTATGATGATGTAAATAAGATTAATGAAAAGCAAATACTTATTAAGGGATCTAGAGCAATGAAAATGGAAGAAATTATAAACAAAAAACTAAAATGAAATATATTATTATATCCATAATTATTTTAACCCTTTCAAGTTGCGGAAACGATATAAAAAAATGGGAAAAATATAATCAGAGCTCAGAAATAATACAAAACAGTACAATTGAAAATAAAAAATTAAGGTATAAAAGGATTCAATCAATATCCACTAACAAAAACAACTTAATTAAAGCTTATGAAACAGAAATTGGTTTTTTTCTAAAAAATAAATATGACAAACTAGAGCCACTTATTATTGAAAAAAGTATTCCTGAAATTCAGCAGTATATAATTGATGGTAAGTTCAATTACTACGATCTTTCATTATTCTATATTTCTAGAATATATTTAGTTGAGTTTAATCAAAAAACATATTTGAATTCTATTATTTCTTTGAACGAAAATATTTTAAAAGAGGCTAGAATAAAAGATGAAATTGGAAATGAAAATATTTATTCAATTTTTGGAATTCCAATTCTTTTAAAAGATAATATAGGTTTTGAGACATTACCAACAACTGCGGGAGCTTATAGTTTAAAAAATAATTATACGAAAGATGCTTTTATAACAAAACAATTAAAAGATGAAGGAGCGATTATTTTGGGTAAAACAAATTTAAGTGAATGGGCAAACTATTTTTGCTCTGGATGCCCAAATGGATATACTTCTCTTGGTGGTCAAACTTTAAACCCTTATGGACGAAAAATAATTGATACAGGTGGGTCTAGTTCTGGAAGTGGCGTAGCAACTGCATCAAACTTAACTTCAGTTTCCTTAGGCTCTGAAACATCAGGTTCAATTTTATCTCCATCCTCAGCAAACTCATTGGTTGGAATGAAACCAACAATTGGAAATATAAGTAGAGCTGGGATAATTCCTATTTCATCCTCTTTAGATACAGCAGGTCCAATGACCAAAAATGTTATTGATAATATAATTGTATACAATGCAATAAATGGATATGATAATTACGATAGTTATTCAATAATCAGCAATGATATTGAAATTGATAGCATAATTAATTTTGATCCTTCCAATATTAGGCTTGGTTTTTATAAAAACTTTTATTCAAGTGATTCATTGTATAAAAAAGCAATTAATAAAATGAAAGATGATGGAATTAATTTGTATGAAATCAAAGCCCCTAATGTAAACCTCTCCAATTTTGCAAAACTTCTGGATGAGGATATGAGAACTGATTTAAAAAATTATTTAAAAACTTACGGAAATGAAAAATTAGAGGTCAATGACATCTTATCAATTATTGAATTTAACAAAAAAGACTCAATTGTTAGAGCTCCATATGGCCAAAGTATATTCAATAAAATAATTAAGGATACAATGCCAACTGATGAATTTAAGTTGTTAAAGTTTAGATTAATGGAAGAAGGCAATAAGTTTTTTAATAAGTCTATGGATAAATATAATTTAGATGCTGTTTTATCAATTAATAACTATCACGCAGGATATGCAGCTGTTGCACATAATCCTTGTTTAACTATTCCAATGGGTATTAGAAAAAATAATGAGCCCGCAGGTCTTACATTTATTGGAAAATCATCAAGCGAGTTACTTTTATATCAGATTGGATATTACTTTGAAAGAAAATTTCCAGGAAGAATTCCACCAAAAAACTCCAGATAATTTATTTAACTAAAGTCACTGCAAGTTCAACTTCATCCAATATTAACCTGTCACCTAAATTCTCGAAAAAATTTCCAGACCTATAGTTTACATTAAATTTAGTTCTATCAAAAATTAAATTTGCAGTGTATGAATCACCTTTAGGTTTTAATTTAAAAACAACAGGATTTGTAATGCCTTTGATAGTTAAATTAGCATCAACAGAATATTCACCATTTGAAAGTTCTGATTTTGAATCAAACTCTAAAATTGCTTCTTTATAATTAGAAACCCCAAAAAAATCATCATTTCTTAGATGGTTTTCTAGTCTTTCTTTTCCTCTTCCTTGAATATCATCAACTGTCATTGAATTCATATCAACAATAAACTTTCCTTTTATTAAATCTGAACCATCAAAAAATAAATTTGCTTCACTGAAATATAGTGAGCCCCAATGTGATTCTGTAGTAATCTTCTTGCCAGTCCACTTAATTTTACTTTTTTCTAAATCGAATGATGACTGTGAAAATAAAATTCCAGGTAAAAAAATTAAGCTAAATAGGTATAATAAATTTTTCATAATATTTAAATTGCTAAAATTATGCCAAGTTAATTTTCAAGTATATAATCTATAGTTAAACTGACCATCGATCTAATACCAGTTGAAATTGCTGAGTCATCTACATAAAAGTCTGGTGTGTGATGTGGTGCAACTGTAGATAAGTCAACATCAGGTTTTGAACCTCCAATAAAAAAATATGTTCCAGGAACTTTTTCTTGAAAATATGAAAAATCTTCAGCTCCAGTAATTGCTTTCATTAAATGAACATTTTTTTCACCATTTACTCTTTCTAAAGTTGGTAATATCTCTTCATATAAATAGGGATCATTATAAGTAATTGGATATGAAACTAAGTAAGTAATTTTAGCCTCAATATTGTTCGATTCAGCTACATTGTAAACAATTTGTTCTAATCTTTCAAGTACAGTAGCCTTCATATTATTATCAAGTGTTCTAATTGTTCCTAGCATGTATAAATCTTCTGGGATAATATTACTTCTAACACCTCCATGGATACTTCCAATTGTAACAACTGCACCAGCTTCTGTTAAAGGTAAGCTTCTACTAACTATAGTCTGCAGTGAATTGACTATCTGAGCTGCAGTAACAATCGGGTCCCTACCAGTCCAGGGTGTTGAGCCATGTGTTTGAACACCTTTTAAATCAATTCTAAATTCATTTACAGCAGCCATAATTCCTTCAGGTCTTAGATAAACTTGACCAGCATATAATCCAGACCAAACATGCAGTCCAAAAATTGCATCGACGTCAGGGTTTTTCAAAACACCTTCTTTAACCATTAATTCAGCACCACCTTCTTCACCTGGTGGAGCCCCTTCCTCAGCTGGTTGAAAAATAAATTTTACTTGTCCAGGTATTTCATCTTTAATCTCATATAAAATTTTTGCGGTAGTTAATAAAATAGCAGTATGCATATCATGACCACAAGCATGCATTACTGGTACTTCTTCACCATTATAAATGCCTTTCATTTTTGATGCCCAGGGAATATTAGCTCTTTCCTTAACTGGAAGACCATCAATATCAGCTCTTAAACCAACTACAGGTCCAGGTTTTCCTGCATTCAATATTGCTACAACACCTGTTTTTGCAACTCCCGTGACTGGTTTATATCCAATTTTTTCTAACTCTTCAGCAATTCTAGAAGCAGTTTTGAATTCTCTATTACTTAGTTCAGCATTTTCATGAAACCAATGTCTTAAATCTATAGTTTCATTAATATTTTCATTTATTAATTGTTCTATTTTTTCATCAAAAGATTGTCCGAATGAAAAAAACACACTGAAAATTAATATAAAATAAAAATAATTTTTATTCATTTTTAAGTTCTATTCTCCGATGAAGGTAATAAATATTTTTCTGTAAGAAGCATTATTTCTATGCTCACACAAATAAATTCCCTGCCAAACTCCCAGTTCTGGAATTCCATTTTTCATTGGAAAAGAAACAGATGAACCTAACAAACTGCTTTTTATATGAGAAGTCATATCGTCTTTTCCTTCATAAGTATGCGTAAAATAATTTTCATTTTCAGAGACCATATTATTAAAATGTGTCTCAAAATCTACTCTTACACTTGGGTCAGCATTTTCATTAATTGTTAAACTTGCAGAAGTATGTTTAATAAAAACATTTACTATTCCACTAAATTGTGGTAAGACAGAAATTATATCATTAGTAATTAAATGAAATCCTCTTGATCTTGGCTTTAAAATTATCTCTTTTTGAAAAAGCATTAAACAAATATAAATTAATTACTTCTCAATGCTGTTTTGGTATTAAATTTGCACAAGAGTTTTAGGTATGAAAAGAAAGTTTTTATCAATTTTATCCGGCATTGCAGTTTTACTAGTAACTTACTTTATATCAAACCTAATAATTAATAAAGAAACAGAGTCTTACAATAATAATACTAACATAATTCATTCTGTCCGAACTATTGAAATAGAAAATAGTTCCAATCCCATTTCAGTAAAAGTAAATGGAAGATTATCATCTAAATACAAAGTAGACTTATTTAGCGAGGTCCAGGGCATTCTTAACGATAATTATAAAGACTTTAAAGTTGGTCAATCATATAAAAAAGGAGAATCCATTATTAAAATAAATTCAAAAGAATTTTTAGCAACTGTTAAACAAAATAGAAGTCAATTACAAAATATGATTGCTTCAGTTTTACCAGATATTAAACTTGATTTTAAAAGCAACTATGAAAATTGGGAATTGTATTTTAAATCATTCGATGTTGAAAAAAACACTAAATCTCTTCCTAAATCATTATCTGAGAAGGAAAAATTTTATTTGGTAGGCAAAGGATTAATGGCTCAATATTTTAAAATAAAAAATCTTGAAGAAAGATTAAGTAAATATACTATTTCAGCTCCCTATGATGGTACACTAATTGAAGCTTATTCAACAGAAGGATCATTAGTTTTGCCAGGTCAAAAACTTGGAACCTACATAAATACTAATGTTTTTGAACTTGAGTTAGCTATCCCATCTAAATACGGAAATAAATTAGAAACTGGAAAAGAGGTTTTATTTAGATCAACTTTTAATACTGAACATACAGGAAAAATAATTAGGGTTAATAAATCTATTGATAACAACTCTCAATCAATTAGATTGTTTGTTGAATTTAAATCAAAAAAACTTAAAGATGGTATGTATTCTGAAGTCAATATTCCCTTAGGAAATATTGATGATAGTTTTTCACTTTCTAGATCTCTTTTAATTAATGATTCCTTCATTTACTATATAAAAGACAACATGACCATTGGAATTTTTAATGTAAATCCAATATTTTATGACGATGAAACCGTAATTGTTAAAGGTCTTGAAAATGGTATGAATATTTTGAAGACTTACATTCCAGGTGTATATGATGGAATGAAAGTAAAAATTGTTAATTAGTGAGAAAAATAATTAAATATTTTGTTACTTATCCAAAAGCTGTAAATATTTTAATACTATTTTTCTTTGTATTTGGTATAGCTGGTATTATTTCTTTAAAATCATCTTTTTTTCCTTTAATTGATTCAAAATTTATTTCAGTAAATGCAAATTATCCTGGTGCTTCACCTGATGAAATTGAAAAAGGTGTTATTCTAAAAATTGAGGAAAATTTAAAGGGAATTCCAGGTATTACAAGGGTTACTTCAACTTCCAGAGAAAACACTGGAACTGTACTAATTGAAACTGATCCTGACTACGATATTGATGCAATGTTGTTTGAAATTAAAAATGCTGTTGACAAAGTCCCTTCTTTTCCAATATCACTTGAACCTGTTGTAGTGACTAAAATTGAGGAACAACAACCAACAGTTATATTTTCACTTAGTGGTGCTGAAATTGATTTGAAGTCCCTCAAAAATATGGCTAAAAATGTTGAAGATGATTTAAGGGCCGTAGAGGGAATTTCTCAAGTGACACTTTCAGGGTTCCCAGATGAAGAAATTGAAATTTCTATAAATGAACAAAATCTTTTAGCATATAATTTAAGTTTTCAAGAAATTGTCAATGCTGTTAGCAATTCAAATATTCTGATAAGTGGTGGAAATATAAAAACTAACGAAGAAGATTTTTTAATTAGAGCCAACAATAAAAATTATTATGCAAACGGTCTTCAAAATTTAGTTTTAAAAAAAGATTCAAAAGGTACTATTGTTAGACTTGGAGATATTTCAAAAATTAGTGACAAATTTTCTGAAACTCCTATATCGACATTTGTAGATTATAATTCAGCTGTTGTAATTACAACTTCTAACACAAACAGTGAAGATTTATTAGACTCTGCAGAAATCATAAATTCTTATATAGATGAGTTTAACTTATCTAATGACAGATTTAAATTAACTGTTTTAAAAGATTATTCAATTTCACTTAAACAAAGAACAAATCTTTTGCTTGAAAATGGAGGAATTGGTATTTTTCTAGTGTTAATTTTTCTATCTCTTTTCTTAAATATTAGGTTAGCTTTCTGGGTTGCTTTTAGTATTCCTATTTCATTTTTAGGAATGTTCATTTTTGCTGGTGAATTTGATATAACTATTAATTTGATGTCCCTATTTGGAATGATTGTAGTTATTGGAATTTTAGTTGATGATGGAATTGTTATTGCTGAAAACATTTATAGACATTATGAACAAGGAAAAACACCTGATCAAGCTGCTATTGATGGAACACTCGAGGTTATGCCTGCCATTGTATCAGCAATTATTACAACAATAATTGCATTCTCTTCCTTACTACTACTTGACGGAGATGTTGGAGATTTTTTTGGAGAAGTAGCGCTAATTGTTATACTTACTTTAACTGTTTCATTGGTTGAAGCACTTATTTTATTACCAGCTCACCTTTCAAAATCAAATGCTCTTAAAAAGAGTAAAAAGGTGATTAATGATGAAAAGTTTAATTTTTTTGAGTTTATGAAAAAAATTAATTCCAAGGGTTTTGAAATTATGAATTGGCTTCGAGATAAAATTTATAGTCCAATGTTAAAGTTTGGTCTTGAAAACCGATTTGCAAGTTTGTCTGGCTTCATTGCGGCATTATATTTAACTGTAAGTTCAGTTATTGGTGGAATAATACCTGTTGATTTTTTTCCTATTGTAGACAGTGATATCCTTACAATTGATCTTAAAATGCCAATGGGTACAAATGAAAAAACTACAGATTCAATTATCTCAATGATTGAAAAAAATGCTTTGGAATCAGGTAAAGAGTTAAAAAACAAGTATATGAAGAATGATGAAAGAGATCTAATTCAATATATAAATAAAAATTTAGGTTTTTCAGCAGATAACATGTCGATGGTTAAAGGATTTGGAGATGTTGGTGGTTCTTCAACTGCATCTTTAGAAGTTTATATTTTAGATAGTGAGGAAAGGCCTAGCTCTGTTAATGCATCAATGCTTGCATCTCTAATTAGAGAAAAAACTGGAGAAATTATTGGAGCTGAAAGATTTACGCTTAACGATGCTGCCAATTTTGGAGGAAGTCCGGTTTCAATTTCTTTATTAAGTGAAACAAATAATTTAGTTGAATTAAAACAAGCTAAAAATGAATTAATAATTAACCTAAAAAACAATCCTCTTTTAATTGATGTTTCTAATAATGATCCTGAAGGCATTAAAGAAATTCAAGTAAAATTAAAGGAAAATGCCTACATAGCCGGTTTAGACTTATCCGCAATAATGTATCAAATTAGATCAGCATTTTTTGGAGTTGAAGCGCAAAGATTTCAAAGAGGAGATGATGAAATTAAAGTTTGGGTTAGATATAATAAAAATACACGTTCATATGTTAATAATTTGGAGCAGATGAAAATACTTACACCAAATGGCGATCGAGTTCCATTGAGTGAAATAGCTACATATGAAGTTAAAAGAGGAGATGTTTCAATAAATCATTTAGATGGTAAAAGAGAAATTCAAATAAATGCCAACCTAATTGACCCTAATATTAGTGCAGCTGATATTGTTTTTGATCTAAGAAATAATACAATCCCTGACATTCAAGAGAAATATCCATCTATTTCTGCCTCTTTTGAAGGCCAATATAGAGAGGCCAATAAAACTATTCAATCAGCCTATACAGTATTCCCTTTAGCTTTATTTCTGATTTTTGCTACAATCGGATTTACATTTAGAACATACAGTCAACCATTTTTACTATTACTTTTAATTCCATTTAGTTTAACAACAGTAGCTTGGGGGCATCTTTTACATGGATTTCCTGTAAATGTTATTTCGTTACTTGGAATAATTGCACTAATTGGTATTTTGGTTAATGATGGTTTAGTTCTGATCTCTAAATTTAATTCTAATCTTAGAGAAGGGATGACATTTGATGATGCGATTTTTGAAGCAGGAAGAGTAAGGTTTAGAGCAATATTTTTAACATCAATTACTACAATGGCAGGTCTTGCGCCAATTATTTTAGAAAAAAGTTTTCAAGCACAACTTTTAAAACCAATGGCAATTTCAATTGCATATGGGATCGGATATGCTACTTTTTTAACCTTGATTCTCCTGCCGATATTAATATCAATCACTAACACTTTAAAGGTTAAAGGAATATGGTTAACAACTGGCAAAACTTTAGATAAGAGAGATGTTGAATCTCCTGTGGTGGAGCTAAATAGAAAAAAATGAATAAAATAAAATCAATATCATTTTTACTAATCTTATTTACAGCTTTTTCTTTAGCTCAAGAAGAGCTTAAAATTAGTGATGCTGTAAAAATTACTCTTGAAAATAATCTTGACATAAAAATCATTGAAAATCGAACTAAAATTTCAAAGAATAATGCAAGCATTATGAATAGTGGTTATTTGCCAACTGTAAGGTCCAATGCAGGAATAAATAAAAGTGAACAAGACATTGAAATTGAAACCCCTAATAATATTTCAGGCAAACTGGATGAAATGAAAAGCGAAAACAGTTTTTCAAACGTAACTGTGAATTATACCCTTTTTGATAATACCGGAAGAAATTTTAATTATAAAAAATCTAAAGAATTATTGAATAAATCTAAGCTTGAAGTTAAAGAAGTAATAGAAAACACATTATTGCAGCTGTTTACTGTTTACTATGAAGTTTGTCGACTAATTGAAGAAAAAGAAATTATACAATCTTCTGTTGAAATTTCAAAATCAAGGCTTGAAAGAAAAAAAATTCAATTTGAATTTGGACAAACTACTAAACTCGAAGTTTTAAATGCTGAAGTTGATGTTAATACAGACAGCATTAGATATTTAAATTCAATAAAAAATCTATCAAGTGCAAAACGAGATTTAAATCTAATCATGAATGTTGACTTAGATTCTGATTATTCTTATGACAAGATGGTAACATATAAATCCAAAGAAAATATTTTAGAGTTTTATAATAGTGCTTCAGAAAATAATAACAGATTAAAAATTTATAATAAATCTATAATAATCTCTAATTATGAGCTTCAATCAATTA